>Ga0075423_10000035_pt1 | contig 68270 bp, 61 predicted proteins | sample SoiMethybrSBSTD2_FD_80114 | JGI IMG/M metagenome (GOLD analysis project Ga0075423, IMG submission 80114) | Bulk soil microbial communities from a Populus tree surrounding site in Tennessee, USA - Soil MetaG P. TD hybrid SBSTD2 | ecosystem: Environmental > Terrestrial > Soil > Tree plantation... | reverse complement strand
GCGATCATCATGTGGCCCACGTTGTACGGGTAGAGGTTCAGCATCGCGACCACCCGCGGCGTCCTTGCCACGACCAGATTCCGTTTTCTGGGTCGGAGGCGACCCTTCGCGCAGAAGAGACACGGAGCCCGATCCGCCCCCTTCGCGCCGGCCTTCCGGATGTAGGCCATCCGCCACCCGGCCCAGAGCGCGTCCACGCTACGACCCGCTCCAGGCGCGGAGCGCCTCTTCCACCATCGCGAGCTGGTCGGGATTGTTCACCCCGAAGAGCTCGCGGGAATCGGACGCCCGCTCCACCCCGATCCGTCCCCCATGGCCTTTGATGAAGGAAAGCGTGTCGGTCAGATAATACTCCTCCTGGCGGTTGTCCGCGCGGAGGAATCCGAGGGCTTCGCGGAGCGGCGCGCGGGCGAAGCAGTAGATGCCCGAGTTCACCTCGGCCACGGCGCGCTCCTCCGGGGTAGCGTCCCGCTCCTCGACGATCTTCACGAACTCGTCCGTTCCGTCGCGGATGACCCGCCCATAACCCGCCGGGTCGTCCAGGATTCCCGAGAGGAAGGTCACGGCGTTCCCCTCGCGCGCGTGACGCTCGAGCAGGTGCCGTACGGTCGCCGTCCGGATCAGGGGCATGTCCCCCGCGAGGACGAGGACCGTCTCGGGTCCCCTCTCGATGGCCGGCCAGGCCATCTGAACGGCGTGCCCCGTCCCCAGCTGCGGCGTCTGATCGGCGAACGAGACCTCGCGGCCACGCAGCGCCTCCATCACGAGCGGCGCCCGGTGCCCCACCACGACGACGGTGAGCTTCGGACGCAAGGGGTCGAGCTGACCCAGCACGTGAAGCAGGAGCGGCTGACCCAGAGCCTTGTGGAGCACCTTGGGAAGGTCCGAGTTCATGCGCTTCCCCAGCCCCGCGGCGAGCACCACCGCGGTGAACGGCGGCCGGTCGCTCACTTGCGCCTTCCGCCCCGCGACCGGGTCCGGAAGTAGAGGTTGTCGATGAGACGGGTCTTCCCGAGCCGGATCGCTCCGATCAGGAACGCCCCGGCGCTTCCGACCTGGGTCAGGGGCAGCAGCGTGGCCGGATCCACCAAGGCGAGGTAGTCCACCCGCTCCGGCTTCGCCTCCCGGCGGAGCGTGGAGCGGACCCGGGCGAGAATGCGCCGCGCCTCGGTCACTCCGGTCCGCGCCAGGGCCCTTCCCTCGCGCATCGCTCGGATCAATCCTGGAGCGCGTGCCCGCTCCTCGGCGGAGAGGTAGACGTTGCGGGAGGAGAGCGCGAGGCCGTCCCGCTCCCGAACCGTGGGGCAAACCGAGATTCCGATCGGAAGATCCAGATCGTGCGTCATGCGCTGGAGGACCCTTACTTGCTGAAGGTCCTTCTGCCCGAGGTAGAGCGTGTCGGGCTCGACCAGGGTCAGGAGCTTGAGCACCACGGTGGCCACTCCGCGAAAGTGGCCCGGTCGCGCGGTCCCTTCCCAGAGGTCGGCCAGGGGTCCCGGATCCACGGTGGTGGAGAAGCCCGCGGGATAGATGGAGCGCGCCCGGGGGAGGAAGAACCAGTCACAGCCCGCGTCCCGGCAGAGCCTCACGTCCCGAACCTCGTCGCGCGGGTAGCGGGTGAAGTCCTCGTCGGGCCCGAACTGGAGCGGATTCACGAACACCGAGACCACGACGCGATGGTTCTCGCTTCGCGCCCTGCGGATGAGGGAGAGATGTCCCTCATGGAGCGAGCCCATGGTCGGGACGAAGCCCACGCTCATGCCGCTCGCCCGCGCCCGGCGGGAGAGGCCGCGGATCTCCACGCCTCGGACTACGATCCGCACGGTTTCTTCGCGGGCGTCTCCGTCCTCGCGGCGTAACTCTCCTCCTCCGAGGGGTAGCGACCGGCGCGCACGTCCTCGCGGAACGCGGCGATCGCGTTCCGGATGGAATCTCCCGCCTCGGCGTAGCGCCGGACGAACCGGGCCGGCTTCACGAAGCTGAGCCCGATCAGGTCGTGGAGCACGAGCACCTGGCCGTCGCAGTGCACGCCGGCTCCGATCCCGATGGTCGGGATCTTCAGAGCCTGGGTGATCTCGCGTCCCAGCGTGAGCGGCACGCCCTCGAGCACGATCGCGAAGCATCCCGCTCGCTCCAGCGCGAGCGCGTCGTCGAGGAGGGCGTCGGCCGCTTCGCGCTCGCGGCCCTGGACCCGATAGCCGCCGAACTGGTGGACCGACTGCGGGGTGAGCCCGAGATGCCCCAGGACCGGTATATCCGCGGCGAGGATCGCCTCGATCTGCGCCAGCATGCGCCGGCCGCCCTCGAGCTTCACGGCCTCCGCGCCCCGCTTCATGAGACGGCCGCTGTTCCGCACCGCGTCCTCGGGGCTCGTCTGGAAGCTGAGGAAGGGCAGGTCGGCCACGACGAGCGCGCGGGGCTGCGCGCGAACCACCGCCTTCAGGTGGTGCGCCATCTCGCTCAGCGTCACCGGAATCGTGGACTCGTACCCGAGCACGACCATTCCGAGCGAATCCCCCACCAGAATCAGGTCCACGCCCGCCTCGTCGGCCAGACGGGCGGTGGGGTAGTCGTACGCGGTCACCGAGACGATTCGCACGCGCTCCGCCTTCATGTCGCGGATGGTGCGCACGGTGACCTTGGGGCGCGTGAGCCGGGCATCGGACGTCACGATCGTTCCTCCGCTTTCGAGCTGGGGGTCACGTAGGCCATTCCTTCGCGATGGGTCTCGACCCGGGCGATCAGATCTTCCAGGTCCTGCCTCCGGTGCACGAAGTTCATGTCGTTGGTGTTGACCACGAGGAGGGGCGCCTCGCGGAAATGGAAGAAGAAATAATTATAGGCCTCCACGAGGGTCCCGATGTACTTGGGTTCCATGAGGCGCTCGTACGCGCGCCCGCGCTGACGGATGCGCTCCAGGAGAACCTCGGGCGCCGCCTGGAGATAGACCACGAGATCGGGCGGCACGAGCTCGCGCTCCAACAGAGGCGCGACGCGATCGTAGAGATGGAGCTCGCGGTCGCCGAGGTTGATGTTGGCGAAGATCCGGTCTTTCTGAAACATGTAGTCGCTCACGATCCCCTCGTGGAAGAGATCGGGTTGCGTCTTCTCTTTCAACTCCTGGTAGCGGCTCACCAGGAAGAACATCTGGGTCTGGAACGCGTAGCGGCGGGGATCCTTGTAGAAGTCCTCGAGGAAGGGATTCGCCTCCGGCTCCTCGAGGATCAGGCTGGCATGGAGGCGCTCGGCCAGGAGCTTCGCGAGGCTGGTCTTCCCCACCCCGATGACACCCTCGACCGCGATGTAACGTGCCGGCACGCGCGCGTGCGCCTGGGTCAATACCAGAAGCGTCCGCCCTTGCGAACGGGCGGGTTGGGTGGGAGTCGCTTGATGGTCTTCCTGACGGTTTCCCCGGTCGTCGGATGCACGAATTCAGGATCCAGCTCGAGGAGCGGCAGGAGGACGAAGGCGCGGCGGTGCGCTTCGGGATGCGGCACTTGGAGGTCCGGCTCGTCGATCCGATCGTCGTCGTAGAAGAGCAGGTCGAGGTCGATGGGTCGCGGGCCCCAGCGCTGCGAGCGGACGCGCCCCATGCGCTTCTCGATCAGGAGAAGCTGCCAGAGGAGCTCGCGCGGCTCGAGCGTGGTTTCCAGCCACACCACCGCGTTCAGGAAGGCGGGCTGATCCACCTCTCCGACGGGATCCGTGTCGTAGAGCGAGGAGACGCGCACGACGAGCGTCCGGGGCAGGTCGCGCATGGACTCCACGGCCTTCCGGATGAGGAACTCCCGGTCGCCGAGGTTCGAGCCGAGTCCGACGAAGACCTTGCTCACGCGCGTCCTCTCTCGATCACGATCTCGGGCGTGACCGTGAAATCCTGCACCGGAACATGGAGCTTCCGGACGTGGACCCGCACGCGGGGCGTGTCGAATTCCTGGATCAGAGCGAGGGCCAGCTCCTCGGCCAGGGTCTCGAGGAGACGGCACCGCGACATCTCGATCGAGGACCGGACGAGGCGGAAGATCTCCTCGTAGTCCATCGCGTCGTCGAGCACGTCCGGACGCCGTGACCTGGTCGGGGCGTAGGCCAGCTCCACGTCGGCCTCGATCCTCTGGCCGAGGTCCCGCTCCTTCTGCGTGACGCCGAGGTGACCGTAGGCCTGGATCCGCGGGAGGCGGAGCCAGTCGAGGAACTCGCGTGCCGGGTCCGGGGCGGAGTCAGCGGGTGATCGGGGACGGCGAGGCATGGGGCGCCTTCCAGGGCGCGAGCGTTTCCAGCTTCTGGAGCGCGCGGCGAAGCGAGTCCGCCGATGAGGTCAGGGCGATCCGGAAATAGCCCTCCCCTTGGGCGCCGAATCCGGTGCCGGGCGTGAGGAGGACGCCGGTCTTGTCGAACACACGTGTCACGAATTCCATGGATGTCTCTCTCTCGGGGACCCGTCCCCAGAGGTAGAACGCGCCGCCCGGCGCCCGCATCGGACAGCCGAGCCGCTTCAGGGTGTCCAGGGCGAGGTCCCGGCGCTCGCGATAGACGCCGCGCAGAGCCGGACCATGGACCCCGAGCGACTTCAGCCCTTCGACCGCCGCGAGCTGGATCGCCTGCGGAGCGCCCGAGTCCACGTTCGCCTTGAACTGTACCAGAGCTTCGATCAGCGCTGGGGCTCCGGCCGCGAATCCCATGCGCCACCCCGTCATGTTAAACGTCTTCGAGAAGGAGTGGAACTCGATCGCGCGGTCCCGGGCCTGGGGCACCTCGAAGATGCTTGACGGGGCCTCGGAATAGTACAGCTCCGAGTAGGCCGCGTCGCTGACCACGATGAGGTCGCGCCGGATCGCCCAGGCGACCAGCTCCTCGTAGAAGGACCGCGGGGCCGTGGCCCCCGTGGGATTGTTGGGGTAGTTCACGAAGACGAGTTTCGTCCGTGGCGTGACCGTCTTGTCGAGCTCGCGGAGGTCCGGAAGGAAGTGGGCCTCCTCCCGGATCGGAAACCGGATGGGGTCAGCGCCGGCGAAGGTGACGCCGGCCGTGTAGACCGGATACCCGGGATCCGGGACCAGGGCTTCGTCTCCCGGGTTCAGGATCGCGAGGGGGAGATGGCCGATGCCCTCCTTGGAGCCGAGGAGCATCGCGAATTCCCGGATGGGGTCCAGCTCCACGTGGAATCGCTCGGCGAACCACGAGGCGATCCCGGCTCGCGCCTCGCGCATCCCGGCGCTCGTGGGATACCGATGATTCCTGGGATCCCGCGCGTGGTCGGCGATCCGATCCAGGATGAATCCGGGCGTGGGCAGGTCCGGATCCCCGATCGAGAGATCGATGACCTCCCTCCCGGCGGACTCGGCCTCGTGGCGCTTCCGCTCCAGCTCCGCGAAGAGGTACTTCGGGAGGGACTGGAGGCGCGCGCTTTTCTCGATGGGGCGCATGGCGAGGCGACGTTATCGGCGTGGGGAGGGGGTGTCAAGGGCGGCGGAGGAGCCAGATGTGATCTCACGCCGAAAGAGCTTGACGAGCATTGTTAGACGAGGCTAAACTCGCGGTTTAGTTTTGGCATCACGCGCAGCCTGGAGGAATCTCGTGGGGCAGGCGTACACCGTCTCCGTCGAGGACTACCTGAAGTCGATCTACGAGCTGTCGCGGCCCGCGGGTCCATCGGGGTCGGCCGCGGCGTCGGAGGTCGCGGCGCGCCTCGGCGTCGCGCCGCCTTCCGTGAGCGCCATGGTGCGGCGGCTGGTCCGGCAGGGGCTCGTCTCCCACGAGCCCTACGGGGGGCTCAACCTCACCAAGAAGGGGCGGGCCGTCGCCCTGCAGATGGTGCGGCGGCATCGCGTCATCGAGGCCTACCTGGTCACGGCCCTCGGCTACTCCTGGGACGAGGTCCACGGCGAGGCCGAGCGCCTGGAGCACGCCGCTTCCCCCGAGCTGATCAACCGCATGGCGGCGGCCATCGGCGAGCCCGCAGTCGATCCCCATGGCGCGCCCATCCCGACCGCCCATGGGAAGCTGGCGGAGCCCAAGTACCGGACGCTCGCGGCGCTCACGCCCGGCGAGAAGGCGCGCATCGTGCGCGTCGAGGACGAGGACCCCGAGCTCCTCCGCTATCTGGGCTCGATGCGGTTCGTGCCGGGCACGACCGTCCACTGCCTGAAACGGGAGCCCTACGACGGGCCGCTCACGATCCGCGCCGGATCCAAGAGCCACGTCATCGGGCTGCCGCTGGCCCAGCGGATCCTGGTCAACGCGCCATGAAAAGCCTGCCGGAAGAAGATCGCGAGCCGCAGCGGGTCGGCCCGCTGTCCCTCGAGGGCATCCACGGCACGGTCCCCGTTCCCCACCACTCCGAGGGGTTCTTCCGCCAGTGGCGGGCCTTCGTGGGCCCCGCGATCCTGGTCAGCGTCGGCTACATGGACCCGGGAAACTGGGGTACCGACCTCCAGGCGGGAGCGCAGTTCAAGTACGGCCTCCTCTGGATCGTCGCCATGGCCAGCCTCATGGCCATCTTCATGCAGGTGCTGTCGGCGCGTCTCGGGGTGGTCGCGGGAAAGGATCTCGCCCAGGCATGCCGCGACTGGTACCCCGGGTGGACCCGCATCCCCAACTGGATCCTGTGCGAGGTCGCGATCATGGCCTGCGACCTGGCCGAGGTGCTCGGAAGCGCGGTCGCGCTGAACCTGCTCTTCCACATCCCGCTCCTGTGGGCCGTCCTCATCACGGGCCTCGACGTGCTGCTCCTGCTCGCGCTTCAGCGCTTCGGAGTCCGGACGATCGAGGCGGTCATCCTCCTCCTGGTCGTCACCATCGGCGTCTGCTACTACATCGAGATCTTCATCCTGCCGCAGACCCGCCCGCATTTCGGAGAAATGGGAGCCGCGCTTCTCTCGCCGGGTTTCCGCGAGAAGGGAATGCTGTACGTGGCGATCGGGATCATCGGAGCGACCGTCATGCCGCACAACCTCTACCTTCACTCCGCCCTCGTGCAATCCCGGAGCTTCCAGCGGGACGTCCCGTCGATGAAGAAGGCGATCAAGTTCAACACGATCGACTCGGTGGCGGCGCTCGCGATCGCGTTCCTCGTGAACGCGGCGATCCTCGTCCTCGCGGCCCTCGTCTTCTACGGCAAGACGAGCGTCTCGTTGCCCAGCGGGGAGATCGTCACCTTCAGCCCGGAGAGCGACTGGATCCGCATCGCCCATCTGACGCTGGCCCCCCTACTGGGGACGGCCCTGGCGAGCACGCTCTTCGTGGTCGCGCTTCTCTCGAGCGGCCAGAGCAGCACCATCACCGGCACGCTCGCGGGACAGGTGGTCATGGAAGGCTTCATGCACTGGAGGATCAGGCCCTGGGTGCGCCGCATCATCACGCGGCTCCTGGCCATCGTGCCGGCGATCTTCGTCATCGGAATCCGCGGCGAAGGCAGCGTCACCGACCTCCTGACCCTGAGCCAGGTGGTGCTCGCGCTTCAGCTGCCGCTGGCCATGTTTCCCCTGTTACAGTTCACCAGCTCGCGGAGGCTCATGGGGGGCTGGAGGCCGGGCCTCGCGCTCCTGATCGCCGGGTGGATCAGCGCCCTGATCATCACCACGATGGACGTCGTCGGACTGCCGGAGTCGCTCCGGGAAGCGTGGAAGGTCATTGTCGGAGGCTAGTCGCATGTACGGGAAGATCCTGGTAACCCTGGACGCGACTTCCACGGACCGGGCGATCGTGGACCACATCCGGCCGCTCGCGAAGCTCATGCAGAGCAGGGTCGTCCTGCTCCACGTGGCCACCGGCTGGGCGGCCCAGTGGTTTGGAAGGAACGCGGTCAGCCCCGAGGTGGACGAGGACAAGGCGTATCTCGAGTCGGTGCGCGCCGAGTTCTTCGCGGATGGAATCCCCGTGGAGGCGGAGCTGGGATTCGGCGATCCCGCGACGGAGATCGTGCGCTGGGTGATGCAGCACGGATGCGACCTGGTGGCCATGAGCACCCACGGTCACCGGGCGCTGGCGGATATCTTCCTGGGAACGACGGCGATTCGCGTGCAGCACCGGATCAAGGTGCCGGTGCTGTTGCTGCGGGCGAAGTAGGTCTCCTACACCGCCCCTTCCCGCGCGGGATCCATGACCACCATCACCTCTTCCTCGAGCGTGATGCCGGCGGATTCCTCGACGCGGCGCTTCATCTCGCGGGCGACGCGCAGGACCTCGGAGGCCGAGGCGCCCCCGTTGTTCACGATGTAGTTGGCGTGGTAGGCGTGGACCCCGGCCCCGCCCTCGCGAATCTCCTTCGCGCCGGCCGCCTCCAGCAATTGCCCCGCGGCGACCTTCTGGCCGTCCGCCAGGATCGGATTCTTGAAGAAGCAGCCCGCGGTGTGGAGGCCCTTCTCCTTCCGGCGCGCGCGCTGGGCGGCGTGCTGGCCCATGATCCGGTCCATCTCGGCACGGTCGCCCGGCTGGAGCACGAACTCGGTCTCGACCACGATGTGATCGTTCAACTTCAGATTGCTGTGGCGGTAGGCGAAGCCCAGCTCGGCCGGGGTGCGGTCCACGAGCTCGGTGCCTTCGAGGAGCCGGATCCGGACGGCGATGTCCCCCACCGAACGCCCGAACGCGCCCGCATTCCCCCGAATCGCGCCGCCCACGGTCCCCGGGATGTCGATCGCGAACTCGATCCCGGAGAGAGAATGCTCCCGCGCGGCCTCCACCACCTCGCCGAGATCGGCGCCGGCGCCCGCCACGATGTGGGTGCCGTTCACGCGGAGATGCTCGATCCGGTTCACGATCACGAGCCCGCGGAAGCCGGTGTCCCCGACGAGGAGGTTGCTTCCCCCGCCGATCAGGAGCCACCGCATCCGGCTCGAAATTGCTTCCCGCACGACCTGTTGCAGAGCGCGCTCGGTGTACGCCTCCACGAGCACGTCCGCCGGCCCGCCGATGCCGAAGGTCGTGTACGGGGCGATCGGCACTGATCGTTTGAGCACAAGCTGTTGCCGGTCGAGTGTCAGGGTCTCGAAGCTCAAGGTGTCTCTCCCATCCTCCATAAGGCACAGGCGGAAGCCATTATCCGGCACACGGGGCAATTTCCATACCAGGGTTTACGCCGGTCCGGAAGCGGAATTCCCCCGAAAAACAAGAAGCCCCCGGGGACCGTTCCGGGGGCTCAAAGCGATCGACCGGGGCTTGGGCAGCCTAGTCCATGCCTCCCATGCCGCCCGGCATGCTCGGCTTTTCCTCCTCGGGCACGTCGGTGACCACCGCTTCCGTGGTGAGCAGGAGCGAAGCGATCGAGACCGCGTTCTGGAGCGCGGACCGCGTGACCTTGGTCGGATCCACGATCCCCGACTCGAAGAGATCCTCGTACTGGCCGGTGGCCGCGTTGTAGCCCATGGCGGCCTTCTGGGAACGGACGCGCTCCACGACGATGGAGCCCTCCGCGCCGGCGTTCCCCGCGATCGTGCGGAGAGGAGCCTCCAGGGCGTGACTCACGATATCGATCCCCGACCGCTCGTCCCCCTTCGCTTCCAGGGACGTGAGCGCGGGCTGAGCCCGGAGCAGGGCGACGCCGCCGCCGGGCACGATGCCCTCCTCGACGGCCGACTTGGTCGCGGCGAGCGCGTCCTCGACGCGCGCCTTCTTCTCCTTCAGCTCCACCTCGGTCGCGGCGCCGACGTTCACGACCGCCACGCCGCCCGCGAGCTTGGCGAGCCTTTCTTGCAGCTTTTCCTTGTCGTAGTCCGAGGTGGAGTCCTCGATCTCCTTGCGGATCTGATCCACGCGGGCCTTGATGTCGGTCTTCTTGCCCGCACCCTCGATGATCGTGGTGTCGTCCTTGTCCACGACGATGCGCTTCGCGCGGCCGAGATCGGCGAGGACGGCGTTCTCGAGCTTGAGCCCCGCTTCCTCGGTGATGAGACGGCCGCCGGTCAGGATCCCGATGTCCTCGAGCATGGCCCGGCGCCGATCGCCGAATCCAGGCGCCTTGGCCGCCGCCACGTTCAGGATCCCGCGCAGCTTGTTCACGACGAGCGTGGCCAGGGCCTCGCCCTCGATGTCCTCCGCGATGACGAGGAGCGGCTTCCCGACCTGGGAGACCTTCTCGAGGATCGGGATGATGTCCTTGATGGACGCGACCTTCTTGTCATAGATCAGGATGTAGGCGTCCTCGAGCACCGCCTCCATCCGCTCCGGATCCGTCACGAAATAAGGGGAGAGGTAGCCGCGGTCGAACTGGAGACCCTCCACCACGTCGAGCGTGGTGTCGAGGCTCCGCGCCTCTTCGACGGTGATGACCCCGTCCTTCCCGACCTTGTCCATCGCCTCCGAGATGAGCTTCCCGATCTCGGGATCGTTGTTCGCGGAGATCGTCGCGACGTTCGCGATCTCGGTCGGCGTCTTGATGGGCTTGGACTGCTTCTTCAGCTCGGCCACGACCGCCTGCACCGCGCGATCCATGCCGCGCTTCAGGAACATCGGATTCGCGCCCGCGGTCACGAGGCGGAGCCCGGCGTGCACCATCGACTGCGCCAGCACCGTCGCCGTCGTGGTTCCGTCCCCCGCGACGTCCTGCGTCTTGGTGGCCACTTCCTTCAAGAGCTGGGCGCCCATGTTCTCGTAGGGATTCTCCAGCTCGATCTCCTTCGCGATCGTCACGCCGTCGTTTGTGATCGTAGGCGCGCCGAATTTCTTGTCCAGGACGACGTTTCGTCCGCGGGGGCCCAGCGTCACCTTGACGGTATTCGAGAGCTTGTCCACGCCGCGCTGGAGCGCCTCGCGCGCGGCGGAATCGAATTGCAGCTGCTTTGCCATGGATCTCCAATCCTCCTTGCGGGATGTTGGCACTATCTACCAGCGAGTGCTAATCCCCGTCACTCTATCCGATCGGGTGCACGCCGCGCAACCCTCTTCCTCACTCCCCCCGCTGCCCGCTACTGCCGTGATCTCTTGCGCTTGCGGGCCGAGACGGGCGCACGCGTCGCGGATGTGGCCGGGCGGCGCGTCGGCGGCGCGGGCCTTCGCGCCAGATCGTGGATGATCCGAAGGCCCTGGAGGGTCAGGTCCGGATCGACCTTCTGGATGGTCTTGGAGTGGGCGGCGATCATCGACGCGAGGCCTCCGGTCGCCACGACCTTGGGTCGGAGGCGCAGCTCGGCGGCGATGCGCCGGACGATCGCGTCCACCTGGCCGACCGCGCCGTAGTAGACGCCCGACTGGAGGCTCTCCTCGGTGTCGCGCCCGACGACGCGCTCCGGTGGCCTGAGCTCGAAGGCCGAGAGTCTCGCGGCGCGGCGGATCAGGTTGTCCGCGCCCGTCACGATGCCCGGCGCGATCACGCCTCCGAGGTAGCGCCGCTCCTTCACGATCACGTCGAACGTGGTCGCGGTGCCGAAGTCCACGACGATGACCGGCGCCCCGTAGATCTCGAGCGCCGCCGCCGCGTTCGCGATCCGGTCGGCCCCCGTCGACCCGGGGTCGCGGTACTCGATCTCCACGCCACTGCGCACGGCGGCGGACACTTCGAGCGGCTTCCGGCCGCAGAGCTTGCGCGCCGCTTCCATGAAGGAGCCGGTCGCGTTGGGCACCACCGAGGCGATCACCGCGGCGTGCTCGCCCGGAGCGCTCAGCTCGGGGAAGATCTGGGTCAGCGCGAGCCTGAGCTCGTCCGCGGTGCGCCGGGTCTCGCTGGTCAGGCGGAACGACCGCTTGAGCTTCCGTCCATCGAAGAGCCCCAGCGTGACCTCGGTGTTCCCCACGTCGATCGCGAGAAGCACGACGCCTCCTTTCTAGGTCAGATCGCCCGGCTCGCGGCGCGACTTCCAGCGGCTGCGCCAGATCGCCCAGGCGAACACGAGGCTCACGAAATAGAGGAGCACGAGCGGAGCCGAGAGGACGAGCATGGAGGGGCCGTCCCCGGGCGTGACGATCGCCGCCGCGAGCGCGATGAAGAACACGGCGTGCCTCCACTGCCGCGCGAGCACGCGCGGCGAGACGACCCCGAACCAGGCGAGAAGGCAGAGCACCAGCGGAAGCTGGAACAGGAGCCCGCAACCCGCCGCCATCTTCACGGCGAAGTGGAGCAGCGCGAGGAGCGACATGCGCGACTCGACCTGCTCGGTGGCGAAGGACTGGAGCATCCGCACGATCATCGGGAGCAGGAGCTCGATCGCGAAGGCGATGCCGAGGTAGAGGAGGATCGCGGAAGCCACCATCCACGGGATGGCGAAGCGCTGCTCGGTCTTCTTAAGTCCCGGCGCCACGAATCGCCACAGCTCCAGCATGACGTAGGGAAGCGCCACGAGGCCCCCGGTCCAGAGGGCCACCTCGATCCGGGCCGAGAACGCTTCCGTGGGAGAGAGCGCGAGCGCCTTCTGGCCGCGGAGGAGATACAGGATGAGGGCGTCGAGGATCCGCCCGGAGAAGAACCACGCCGTCGCGACCAGGATCAGCGCGACCGTGGCGCTGCGCCAGACCGCGGCGCGGAGCTCCTCGAGGTGGTCGAGGAAGGACATCGGGCGCTCGGCGAGCGTGGAGATCACTTGAGGAGGGACCGCAGCTCTTCCAGGAACTGGTTCAGGTCCTTGAAGTGGCGGTACACGGAGGCGAACCGAACGTACGCGACCTCGTCCAGGCGATGGAGCTCCGCCATCACCCGCTCCCCGACCTCGCTCGACTGGACCTCATCCTGTCCCTTCTGCATCAGCTCCGCCTCCAGGGTGTCCACGATGGCCTTGATCCGGTCCGCCGGGATGGGGCGCTTCTCGCAGGCGCGGAGGATGCCGTTCAGGATCTTCTCGCGGGAGAAGGGCTCGCGCCGCCCGTCCTTCTTGATGACGAGGAGCGGCGTGGTCTCCAGGGTCTCGTACGTCGTGAACCGGCGCTGGCAGGCGAGGCATTCCCTCCGGCGCCGGATGGCTTGGCCCTCCTTGGCGGAGCGCGAGTCGATCACCTTGTCCTCGAGGTGGCCGCACGAGGGGCACTTCACTCCATGACCCCCGCGGTGAGGGTCTCGACGGAGCCCGTGCTTCCATTCCGCATCTTGAGGGCTCCCGTCACGGTGAGCGAGAGGTACTCCCCCTCCACGGCCCGATCGGGCAAGACAACCCTCACCGGAGAACCTGGCCTGGGCATGCGCGACTCCAGGAATCTCAGGAGATCGATCATGCCGCGTTCCTCGAGCATCGCGAGCTCGTGGCCGAAGTGCCCGAGAATCCTGGTCAGCAGCCACCCCCGGTCCGGGTGCGTTCCGTCGCGTGCCGTCAGAGACGTGGCGGTCGCCCGGAACTCCGGCGGGAAGTCCTCCTCGGCGTAGCCCAGGTTGACGCCCGCCCCCAGGACGAGCACCGGGGGATCGCCGGGGCGGAGCGCGCGGGACTCCGCGAGCACCCCACAGAACTTTTTCCCGCCTTGCAGGACATCGTTCGGCCACTTGATCGTGATGCCCGGCGCGATGATCGATGCGGCGGCGGCGACGCTGCTGGCCAGCGTGAGCGAGAGGAGTGGATACGACGGCAGCGGAATCGTGGGCTTGAGGAGGACGGAGAACATCAGGGAGCGGTCGGGATGGTCGAACCAGGCTCTCCCGAGCCGGCCCTTTCCCGCGGTCTGGTGGCGGGCGAGCACGACCAGCCCTTCGGGAGCGCCGTCTTCCGCGCGCCGGAACGCCTCGTCGTTGGTGGATCCCAGGGTCTCATGGAATTCGGGAGCGACGCCGAGGAAGCGCACGCTCCGCGCCGCGCGGCTCAGCTCGTCGTCCACGAGAGGCACCGCTCAGAAGGCGTCGTCGACCAGGAGCGACAGGTCGAGCGCCGGAGCCGAGTGGGTGATGGCTCCGACCGAGATGTACTTCACGCCGGGGATCGCGAACTCACGAATGTTCTCGAGGCGAATGCCGCCGGAGATCTCGATCTCGGGAATCCCGGACGGAGACTCGGGCGTGGCCACGGCCGTGCCCCCGGCCTTGGCCGCGCCTCCCTTCCGGCCCGCCGCGGATGCCGGCGGGCGCGGAGCCTCCAGCTTCCCCGCCTTCGCGAGGGCCCGGAGCCGCTTCACGGCGACCGCGACCTGGCTCGGGGTGAAGTTGTCGAGCATGATCCGGTCGACGCCGAGCGTGGCGAGGAGCTCGGCCTCTTCGACGCTCCGGGCCTCCGCCATCAAGGGCAGCCCGAGGGACTTCGCGCGCGCTTTCTCGACCGCCCGCGTCAGCCCACCTGCCACCTTCGCGTGGTTCTCCTTGAGGAGCATCCCGTCGAAGAGGCCGAAGCGATGATTCATCGCCCCGCCGACGGCGGTCGCGTGCTTCTCGAGCATACGCAGGCTGGGCGTGGTCTTGCGGGTATCCAGGATCTGCACGCCGGTGCCCTCGACCGCGCGCACGTAGGCGCGCGTCAGCGTGGCGACCCCCGACAACCGCTGCAGGAAATTGAGCGCGACCCGCTCGGCGCTCAGGATCGCGCGGGCGCGGCCCCGGATCTCGGCGATGCGGACGCCGGGCTTGACCTCCGCGCCCTCGGGGGCGAGCCAGTCGATCTCGACCTCGGGATCCAGCTCCGAGAACGCGAGCGAGGCGACGGCGTTACCCGCAAGGATGCCCTTGCCCCGCGCCTCGATGTGGGCGCGGACGCGGGCCTTCGGGTCAACGACGACTTCGGTTGTGGCGTCCCCGCCGCCGATGTCCTCGGTCAACGCGATCCTCACCAGAGGGGCGGCGATCGCTTCGAGACGCATTCGGACGCTCCTTTCCGGCTTCCAGCCGGAGTTCGTCGAGGCGGTCCCTCAGCGAGGCGGCCGCTTCGAACTCTTCACGAGCCGCCGCGGCGAGCATCTCCCGCTCGAGCAGCTCCATCAACGATTCACGGTCCAGGCGCAAGGCATCGCTCGGAAGCAGGTCTTCCGGCGTCAGGGTCGCCGCGGCGTCGGCCACCGCGGTGCTCCGGATCACTTCGTCCACGGATTTCACGATCGTCTGCGGCGTGATGCCGTGCTCCTGGTTGTAGCGGGACTGGGCCTCGCGCCGGCGATTCATCTCCTCCAGGGCGCGCGTCATGGAGGCGGTCATCTGATCCGCGTAGAGGATGACCTCGCCGTGGATGTGACGCGCCGCGCGTCCCGAGGTCTGGATGAGCGAGGTCTCCGAGCGCAGGAAGCCCTCCTTGTCGGCGTCCAGGATCGCGACCAGGGACACCTCCGGGAGATCCAGCCCTTCCCGGAGGAGGTTGATCCCCACCAGCACGTCGACTTTCTGGAGCCGGAGCGAGCGCAGGATCTCCACGCGCTCGATGGCGTCGATGTCGGAGTGGATGTACCGGACGTTCACACCGGCCTGGAAGAGGTACTCGGTCAGATCCTCGGCCATGCGCTTCGTGAGCGTGGTCACGAGCACGCGCTCCCCCTGCTCCACGCGCCGCTTGATCTCCTCGAGGAGATCGTCGATCTGGCCCTTCGTCGGCCGGATCGAGATCTTGGGATCGATGAGGCCGGTCGGGCGGATGATCTGCTCGACGATGACCCCTTTCGATTTCTTGAGCTCGTACTCCGCCGGGGTGGCCGAGACGTAGATCGTCTGACCCGTCAGCCGCTCGAACTCGTCGAACCGGAGCGGACGGTTGTCCAGCGCCGAGGGCAGCCGGAATCCGTAGTCCACGAGCACCTGCTTCCGCGAGCGGTCCCCCTCGTACATGCCCCCGACCTGGGGGATCGTGACGTGCGATTCGTCCACGATGAGGAGGAAGTCCTCGGGGAAGTAGTCGATGAGGCACTGGGGCCGCTCCCCCGGCTTCCGGCCGGAGAGGGGACGCGAATAGTTCTCGATTCCGGCGCAGTAGCCGATCTCGTTCAGCATTTCCAGGTCGTACTCGGTGCGCATCTTGAGACGCTGAGCCTCGAGGAGCTTCCCCTCCGCGCGGAATTCCGCGAGACGCAGTTCCAGCTCCTCGCGGATGAGCCTCGTCCCTTCCTTGAGGCGGACCGGCGTGGTGACGAAGTGCTTGGCCGGGTAGATCGCGGCGGTCTGGATCTGCTTCAGGGTCCGTCCGGTCAGGGGATCGAAGACCGCGATGCGCTCCACCTCGTCTCCGAAGAGCTCGATGCGCACGGCCGTCTCCTCGTAGGCGGGATGGACCTCGACGACGTCCCCGCGCGCCCGGAACGTGCCCCGCTTGAGATCCAGATCGTTCCGGGTGTAGAGGTTGTGCACCAGCTGCTCGAGGATCGCCTCGCGCGTGATCTTCTCCCCCACCGCGACGTGGAGCATCTCGCGGCGGAAGTCCTCCGGGGAGCCGAGGCCGTAGATGCACGAGACGCTCGCCACCACGATCACGTCGCGCCGCTCGAAGAGAGCGCTCGTCGCCGCGAGGCGCAGCCGGTCGATGTCGTCGTTGATCGAGGCGTCCTTCTCGATGTACGTATTCGTCTGCGGGACGTACGCCTCGGGCTGGTAGTAGTCGTAGTAGGAGACGAAGTACCCGACCGCGCTCTCCGGGAAGAAGCTCTTGAACTCCCCGTAGAGCTGCGCGGCCAGGGTCTTGTTGTGCGAGATGACCAGCGTGGGGCGGGCGGCCGCCTGGATGACGTTCGCCATCGTGAAGGTCTTGCCGGAGCCGGTGACCCCGAGGAGGGTCTGGTAGCGGTCGCCCCGACGCACGCCCTCGATCAGCTCTTCGATGGCGCGGGGCTGGTCCCCGAGCGGCTGATAGGGCGCGACCAGCTTGAATTCGGCCGGGCTCAAGTCGCGCATGACGATCATGTCCGTGTCCGGACCGTGTACGTCACCGTGGCCGGCTTTTCGGGCTCGCAGCGAACCGTGAACTCGAAGGTCCGCGAATCCTTCTTCTTGGAGGGCAAGCTGGACTTGAGAACCTCCCAGTCCCCATCCTGGTGCTCGATCACGGTGACGTCCACCGCGTCCTTGCGATGGCTGGTGAGGGTGATCTCGTAGGAGGCTTCGGTCACCCGGCTGCTGACCTGGCGGAAATCCGACTGCTTTCGCTCGGCCGCGATGTCGAAGGCGGAGCCCACCGCGACCCGGACCGTCTGCCCCTTGGCCGTGTGCTGGATGCGATCCTCGCCCACCAGCTCCAGGGACCCGTCCGTGTCGCGCTGGAAGGCGCGGACGACCCCCTCGGGGAGCGGCATGCCGAGCCCCGAGGCGGACTCGTTCTGGAATTCCAATCTCACCTGAACGTGATCCTGATCCTGCGATCCGTCATACGTGAATTTCCGGACCGATTTCACACCGGGTGCGTGCAGGAGACCCACCTGCTTCACCTCGTTGTTCGAGAGCGTCGCCCGTCCCGGCAGCTCGTAAAGGTGGTATTCGAAGAACCCGCGCTCTTCGACCTGGGCCCCTTCCGCCTTCATCGTGCGCATCTCCATCGCGTACGGGATCGGCCGGGGTACCTGCGCCCGGTGGATGGTTCCGGCGACGAGCTTGAGCTTCGCGTCCTCGTAGGTAGCCCCGGATCGGTTCTCGATGGAGGCCCAGCCCTGGAGCTCGAGGCTTCCGCCCGAGGGCTCGACCACCGCCACGTACTCGGTATGCCAGTCCATCCCCCCCGTCATGTAGGAGACTTCCATGTCCCGCTCGCCGCCGCCGTCGGCGCGAACGCGCCAGACCAGCGTGGGCCGCGTGATCAGCCCCTTCGGCAGCTCCTTGAGGCCCACCTGCCGGACTTCGGCCCGGTTGACCAGCGAGACGCCCCCGTTCGAGTCCTGCATGACGAGCGAGATGGGATCGTAGGAGAGCAGCGTCCCACGCTTCACCTGCTCGTCCTTCGTCGCGACCTCGACCGATTGGTCCACGTACTTCTCGAGCAGCTTGTCGGTGCTGGCCAGATCGTACCGGTAGTCCTGCCAGAGGATATCGACGTCGCCGCGGCCCACGGGGCGCAGGTGCACCGAGGTGGGATCGATGCTCGACGCCACCTCGGTGAACCGAAGCTCGGACTCTCCGGACGGAACGCCGAAGCGGCGGCGGTCCTTCACGACGCCGAGGTTGTCCTTGTACACCGTCACGGCCACGTCTCGCCCCGAGACCGTGGCGGTCGCGGACGGCGGGGCCGGAAGCTTGCTCGGCGCGGGAGCGGCCTTGGCCGCTTCCGCGTGCGCCGCGAAGGCCAGGAGCCCGGAGATCAAAGCCGCGCCCAGCACGCCCACCGCGAGCGCCAGAAGAACGTTCCGTGTCGTGAATCTCACCGCAACACCTCGAGGTTTCGTTCCAGCTTCTCCTTGGTCACTCCGAGCGACTCCAGACGCGAGCGCTCCCGATCCACCACGTCCTTCTTCGCCTTGCCCAGGAAGTCCTCGTTCTGGAGCTTCCGCATCGACTGATCGAAATCGCGGATCACCTTGTCGAGCTCGCGCTCGAGCCGCTTCCGCTCGGTCTCCACGTCGATCAGGCCCTCGAGCGGGAGAAAGACCTCATGGCTGCGCACGACCGTGGAAGCCGCCACGGTGGGCTTTCTCACGGCCGCCCCCACCTCGAGCGGCTCCGCCTTGCTCAGGAGCGCGATCAGGTCGGCCTGCCCGCGAATGACGTCCCCCTCCGGCCCGGTGGTGCGGACCAGCACCGGAGCCTTCCGGGCGGGCGGGATGTTCATTTCCGACCGGAGGTTGCGAATCGAGCCCACGATCTCTTTCAGAAGCTCGATCTTCGCCTCGGTCTCCCGGTTCGCGGCGCGGCCCGGCGTCGGCCATTCGGCCACGCACACGTCTCCTTCCGTGCCGGGCAGCGCGTGCCACAGCTCTTCGGAGAGGAACGGCATGAAAGGATGCAGGAGGCGGAGCACCGTGCTGAACACGCGGTGGATGGTGAACCGCACCGCGGCCGCCCCCGGGGCGTCGGGCCCCGCGTAGAGGCGGGGCTTGGCCATCTCGAGATACCAGTCGCAGAGCTCCCCCCACGTGAAATCGTAGATGTCCTTCGCGGCGTCTCCGATCCGGTAGGCCCTGAGGTTCCGCGTCACCTGGCGGACCGTCGTCCCCAGCATGCTCAGAATCCACTGGTCCTCGTCCGTCAGGAACGGGCGCGCCGCCTGCTCGTCGGGAGAGTAGTCGCGGAGGTGGGGCGCCACGAGCCGGAACGCGTTCCAGAGCTTGTTCGCGAAATGGCGCCCGAGATCCACACGCTCCTCGGAGAAATGGATGTCGGAGCCCTGCGGAGAGAGCAGGAGCAGCGTGAGCCGCAGCGAGTCCGCTCCGTATTTCTCCGCGATCTCCATCGGTTCCGCGGAGTTGCCGAGCGACTTCGACATCTTCCGTCCCTGGGCGTCGCGCACGATGCCGTGGAGGTAGACCACCGGAAAGGGCGCCTTACCCATGAACTCGTAGCCGGCCATCACCATCCGGGCCACCCAGAAGAAGATGATGTCGGGACCCGTGATCAGGACGCTCGAGGGATAGAACCGCCGCAGATCTTCGGTCTCTTCCGGCCAGCCGAGCGTGGAGAAGGGCCAGAGCCAGGAGCTGAACCAGGTGTCGAGCACGTCCTCGTCCTGTTTCAGCTCGTTCTCACCCGAGCCGCACTTCGGGCACTTCGTGGGCGTGTCCACGGCCACGATCACTTCCTGGCAGGCCGAGCAGGTCCAGACCGGGATGCGATGTCCCCACCAGAGCTGCCGGGAGATGCACCAGTCGCGGATCCCCTCGAGCCAGCGGAGGTACACCTTCTCCCAGCGTCGAGGCAGGATGGTCAGCTCCCCCTTCTCGATCGCCTCGAGCGCGGGCTTCGCGAGCGGCTTCATGGACACGAACCACTGGAGCGACAGGTACGGCTCCACCACCGTGTCGCAGCGCTGGCAGTGCCCGATCGAGTACCGATGCGGCTCCACGCGCGCGAGGAGCCCGCGATCCCGCAGCGCTTCCACGATCCGGGCGCGCGCTTCCTCCCGGGTCAGCCCGCGGAAGTCGCCCGCGTTCTCGTTCATCTTCCCGGTCGGGTCCATGACCACGATCGGCGTCAGCTTGTGGCGCTGCCCCAGCTCGAAATCGTTCGGGTCGTGCGCCGGCGTCACCTTCACCGCGCCCGTCCCGAACTTGGGATCCACGCTGTCGTCGAAGAGGATCGGGATCTCGCGACGCAGGAACGGCAGGATGGCAGGCTTGCCCTTGAGCGGTGTGTAGCGCTTGTCCTTGGGGTGCACCGCCACCGCCACGTCTCCGAGCATCGTCTCGGGGCGGGTGGTCGCGACCACGATGTGCTTCTGCGTTCCCTTGATGGGGTACATCAGATGGTAGAGCTTGCCGTCGGTCTCCTGATGATCCACTTCCTCGTCGGAGAGCGCGGTCAGGCAGCGCGGGCACCAGTTGATGATCCGGTTGCCGCGGTAGATCAATCCCTTCTCGTAGAGGCGCACGAACACTTCGCGCACCGCGCGCGAGAGCCCCTCGTCCATGGTGAATCGCTCGCGCGACCAGTCGACGGAGTCTCCGATGCGGCGCATCTGGGCCGTGATTCGCGCGTGGTACTGCTCCTTCCACCGCCAGGTCTCCTGCACGAAGGCCTCGCGGCCCAGGTCGTGCCGGGACTTCCCTTCCGCGGCGAGCTTTCGCTCCACCACGTTCTGGGTGGCGATGCCCGCGTGATCGGTGCCCGGCAGCCAGAGCGCGGGCACGCCCGTCATCCGTTGCCACCGCGTCAGGACGTCTTGCAGGGTGTGGTTGAAGACATGACCGATGGTCAGGACGCCCGTCACATTGGGGGGCGGGATCAGAGTGACGAAGGGCGGGCCGTCCCCGTCGCGCGGGCGGAAATATCCCGCGTCCACCCAGTGGTCGTACCAGCGGCGCTCCACCTGGGTGTGCTCATATGTTTTCGAAAGCTCGGTTTCATTCATCGTTGGTCGGGTGGCCTCGGGCGTGGATGGAAGGAGTGCCGGGGTCGCGAAGAAATACCTAACTGCCGCGATACCAAGCGAATGAAGGCTATCACATCGCAAGGGATAGGTCAAACCGGCCCCCTCGACGACCGCACCATCTGTCAGATGCGCGATGCGGGCGACGGACTCAAGCAGGCCGGACCGGATGCCGATACTCCACGAAGTCCGACGCGTGGCGCCGATTCGACGGCACGCAACCGATCCCCGGGGGGGTAACTCCAATGACGAGAGCGATTTCAGTGACGGCGCTGATCGCCCTGTGCGGGCTCCTCGCCGGGACCGCCGAAGCGCAGTCGCTGAACGCGCGGCGCCTCGGGATGGGCGGCGTGCTGACGAGCGACGTCGGCGATCAGACCGGATCGAACATCGCCTTCCGGGCGGTGCCGAAAGGAACGGGCGGCTCGGGCTCCATTCCCCTGCCCCTGGGGATCATCCAGTACATCGCCGATCACCCCACGTTCGACTCGAAGGATTCCACGTTCAACATCTACGAGGTGGCGAACGTGTTCCTGAATCCCCCGCTCACGATCAAGCTCTGGCAGCCCGAGGAGGTCACGGGCGACATCTCGGTCTTCGTCGCGCAGGACTCCCTGATGGTGGATCTGGCCGACATCAAGCGCGTGATTCCCGAGCATTCCATGAGGATCGGGGGCGTCTACCACATCGGCGGGTTCGGGAAGAGCTTCGGGAAGGCGTTCGTCCAGATGGGGCCCCTCGTGCACGTCCAGAACTCGCTCGAGCTGAGCGATGAGCTGCGCCGCGCGCTTCGCGACGCGGTGCCCTTCACCGGCAATACGCGCTATGGGCTCACCGACGAGGGGCGCGCGCAGGCGGCGATCGCCTTCCAGGCGGGCTACGCGTTCCGCGCGCTGCACCGGCCCTCGGCCGGCGAGAGCGACTCTCCGGATCCGCGGCGGAACCACACCACCGCGCTCTACGTGGGCGCGGCGCCGAAGTATCTATGGGGGATCGCCTACGGCGACGCGCACTCGGTGGCGGGCGTCACCACGGGCGACACTCTGTTCGCGGGCAGCAATCCGGTCACGATCGACATGGACACCCAGAACCGCTACGCGGTGCTGGGTGGCGAGGGCGGCTCCGGAAGCGGATTCGGCTCGGACGTGGGCACCGTCCTCTACTACCAGAATTTCGAGCTGGGGGTGGGGCTGAACGACTTCGGAAGCCAGATCAAGTGGAAGACGACGGTCCGGCGCCACACCTATGACGACGCGACGAACGAATTCACGACGACCGTCATGGCCCGCGACGAGGAGTTCACGAGCCGCATTCCCGTCACGGCGACGATCAACGCCGCGAAGCGAATCGGGCGAACGACGATCGCGGCCGACATCGTGACCGGAGATCTGCGCTCCTCGATGCACGCGGGCGCGGAATTCTGGTTCGGCATGTTCGCGCTGCGCACGGGAGTGTTCCGGGACCAGAACAAGATGATCCAGTTCGCGGGTGGCGGCGGGTACCGCTTCGGGAAGATCGGAGTCGACCTGGCTCTCTCGACCAACAGCCGCAACATCGAGCGCGAGCGCGGGGGCGAGCTCAGCGCCTCGCTCTCGTTGTACTAGGAGGAATGCCGTGCGACGACTGATCCCGATCGCGCTCTTCCTGCCGCTCCTCGTCGGTTGCGGCAACCGGAACCTCATCCTGACCGTGGACATCCTGAGCTTCCTGGATCCCGCGTCCAAAGTCGTGAACTACAACATCCCCGTTCCCATTCCCAGCGACACGGTCGAGGTCTTCTCCGACAGCCTCAGCCTGCTCCAGGGCGTGAGCGACGTGACGCGCGCCGTCGCCGCGAGCATGGACATCGCGGCCTCGTTCGACAACACGAGCGGAGCCGCCACCGGCGACTTCCTGATCTACATCGCCTCGGCCGACTCGTCCGATCCCTTCACGACGACGCCCATCGCGGACGTCCCCTTCCAGCTCCTGGCGGGACAAGTCACCAACATCAGCACGCACGTGGACGCCTCCCCGGCCCTGGCCGAGGCCCTGACCCACGACAAGGCTCAGGTGGGCGTGCGGGTGGTCTTCAACGGCACGGCCTTCCCCATCCAGGGGACGGAGACCCTGACCAAGCTCACCGCCACGGTCATCATGAAGAAGGACCTCTAGCCAGGGCGACCTCCTTCTTCCCCGCAGTCAGCTCCGCGAGTACCCCGGCCCTTCCCTGTTGTCATGGATGGCGCGCCTCCGATACCATCACAGGCTCGCTCTATGGAGACGCCCACGAACAAGGTCCGGAACGGACTCCCGACGCGCGATGAGGTCCTGGCCCTGCTTGAAGAGCACACCGAGACCCCGGGTCTCCGGAAGCACGCGCTCGCGGTGGAAGCGGCCATGCGGGCCTACGCGGGCCGCTTCGAGGAGGATCCGGAGCTCTGGGGCCTGACCGGCCTGATCCACGACTTCGATTACGAGAAGCATCCGACCCGCGAGGAGCATCCCATGTTCGGCTGTGCCATCTTGAAGGAGCGCGGATATCCCCCCGTGATGATCGAAGCGATCCTGGGGCACGCCGCCTACACCGGCACGCCGCGCGTGACGCCGATGGCCAAGGCGCTGTTCGCCTCCGACGAGCTTTGCGGCATGATCACCGCGACGGCGCTCGTGCAGCCGGGCAAGACCTTAGCCGAGGTCACCCCCGATTCCGTGCTCCGCAAGATGAAGAGCAAGAGCTTCGCCCGCTCGGTGAATCGCGACGAGATCGAGCAGGGCGCGCGCGACCTGGGCGTCCCCCTGGAGGAGCACGTGGCCTTCGTGCTCGCGGCGCTCCAGGCCGAAGCCAGAGCTCTGGGCCTGTGAGCCCGCGCGGGCGGCGCGGCCGCGGCGGCCCCCGGGGAGGGCGTGGACCTGGCCGGGTCCCGGCCCCGCCGCAGGGACAGGGCGGGCCACGGCCCGTGACCGAGATGCCGCGCCACGACGAAGAGCCGCCGCCGATCGACGACGAAGAGGACCTCGTCGAGGATGAGATCCGCGCCCACCGCGAGATCGCGGCCGACGCGCGGAACGCGCCGGGGGCCGGGCCCCAGGCCGTCGCATCCTTCGCCGCGTTCCTGCGCGCGCTGGGGATCGATTCGAAGCGCGACCCCGAGTACACGGTCACCGCGCAGCTCACGGCCGACTTCCTGGCCGAGCGCACCGCCGCGCTGCGGCGGGAGCCCGCGCCCCTGCGCCCCTCGAGGTACCGCGGCAACCCCGGCGAGACGGTGCGGCTCGAGCGGATCCCGGTCTACGGCCTGTGCCCGCATCACCTGGTGCCCTACTTCGGCTCCGTATCCGTGAGCTACGTCCCCACGGACCGCATCTCCGGCATCGGCGCGATCGCCCGTCTCGTGCGCGAGCTTTCGTGCATGCCCCGCTTGCAAGAATCCTTCACGCAGGCCGTCGCCGAGGCGATCGAGCGCGACCTCGCGCCCGCCTCCGTCGAGGTGGTCGTGCGCGCGCGGCACCTCTGCCTCGAGATGCGCGGCGTCGAGCAGAAGGCCCTCTTCGTCACGGAAGCGCGCCGGACCGCCGGCGCTCCCGGCGCCCCGAGGCATCCGAAGCCCGACGTCCGCCGGTAGCGTGGCTTCGGTCTCGATCGTGCTCCCGACACGAAATCGTTCCCGGGAGCTGACCCAGGCGCTCGAGCGCGTCGAGCGCCAGACGCATCCCGAGCTGGAGCTGGTGCTGGTGAGGGACGGCGGCACCCCGCTGCCCCCGGAAACGATCGAGCGCCTGAAGCGCCTGGAATTCCCCGTGCAGGTGATCGAGCACGAAGACCCGCCCCATGGCCTGGCCGCGTCGCGGAACCGCGGCATCGACTCCTCGCGAGGGGACGCCGTGGCACTCCTGGATGACGACGATCTCTGGGAGCCGGAGCACGTGGCGCGTCTCGCGGGGGCCCTCGAATACGACCCGGAGATCGACGTGGCCTACACGGACGCCTGGGTCCTGGACGAGGCGAGCGGAGCGCGGCGAACGCTGGCGCAGGACTTCGATCTCGAGGTGTTCGGGCGCGACAGCTTCATTCCGCCGAGCGCCATCCTCGCGAGGCGGCGCGCCTTCGACCGCTTCGGCCTGTTCGACACCGAGCTCCCCTTCTCGGAGGACTGGGACTGGCTCCTGCGGGTCGCCCTGGGGGGCGGTCGAATTGGCCGCGTGCGCGGGACGTCGGTGACGATCCGGATCCATGCCGGCGGGATGAGCCAGCTCCAGGACGTCGATCGCCTGGCCAGGCGCCAGGAGAGCCTCGACCGGATCGCGAAGCGCTACGGCCTGGCGCCGATCGAGCCGAAGACGTTCTGGGAAGTCGCGGGCACGCTATGCCATCCGGCGAACGACTCGACGCGCTGATCCTGGGGGGCGGCGTCGCGGGCCTCACGGCGGCGCTGACGCTCCAGGGATTCGGTCTCGAGACCCTCGTGGTCGAGGAGGCAAGGAGCCCGGGCGGGCAGCTGCACGAGATACACGCGCCGATCACCGATCACCCCTTCGCGTTCGGGAGCGACGGAGCTCGCTTCGCCTCCGTCGTGCTGGAATCCGCGCGCCGCGCGGAGCTCTCGATTCTGGTGGGATCCCCGGTGACGAAGGTGTCGCTCAAGGCCAAGTCGGCGGCGCGAGACGGTGAGCGCCTGCGCGGCCGCACGCTTCTGATCGCGACCGGATTGAAGCGCCGGTGGCTCGGGATCCCGGGCGAGCGGGAGCTCCTGGGCCGCGGCGTGAGCCTTTCGGCGAACCGGGATCGCACGGCGTACGCCGGGAAGCCGGTCGTGGTGATCGGCGGAGGCACCGGGGCGGTGGAGGACGCGCTCCTCTGCGCCGAGGTCGGCTGCCCGGTCACGCTCCTCCATCGGTCGTCGCGATTTCGCGCCCGCACTGATTTCCTCGAGCGCGCGCGGAAGAACCAGAGCATCCAGATCATCATCAACGCGGAGCCACGCCGCATCCTGGGCCAGGAGCGCGTCGAGGGAGTTGAGTATCGAGCCCGGGGCGCTCGGATCACTCGCACCGTGAACTCGGAGGGAGTCTTCGTGCGGATTGGATGGAAGCCGAGGACGGAACTCTTGCGCGGTCAGGTCGGTCTCGATCGCGCGGGGTACGTGCGGACTCGTCCCGGCGGCGCCACGAGGGTCGCGGGCGTCTATGCGGCGGGCGACGTCTGCTCCCCCCGCTGCCCGACGATCGCGAACGCGGCGGGCCAGGGCGCCGCGGCCGCGTGGGAGATCGCGCGGTATCTCAAGCGGGTGCCGGAGTGATTGGAAGGAATCCCGTAGAAGCTACACCCGCTCGACGAAACTCCCGTCGCGGGTGTCGATCTTCACGCGGTCGCCCACGCCCATGTGCTGCGGCACCTTGGTCACGAGACCCGTGTTCATCTTGGCGGCTTTGGGGGAGGAGGAAATCGTGGCGCCCTTCAGCACGGGGTCCGTCTCGACGATCTCGAGCTCCACGAACATCGGCACGTCCACGCCGACCGGCCGGCCCTCGAAGTAGCTCATCTCCACGGTCATGCCGTCCACGAGGTAGTTGACCGCCTCGCCCAGGTGGTCCCGCGGCACGTTCACCATCTCGTAGTTCTCGGTGTTCATGAACGTGAACTCGTCCCCGGAGCGGTAGAGGTACTGCAGAGGATGGTGATCCAGATCGGCGCGCTCCACCTTGTCCTCGGAGCGGAACCGGTACTCCACCTGGCTCCCGGTGACCAGATTGACCATCTTGGCGTGGACCATCCCGCGCCAGTTGCCCGGGGTCACGTGGAGCACGTTCGTCACGCGGCATGGCTTCCCGTCGTGCAGGATCACGTTGCCGACCTTGATCTGAGTGGCTGGGATCACGTCGCAAACTCCTTCACATATTGGGGATTCGACTGGCAGCCGCTGAGTATATCAGCCGGGGAATCGCGCCGCAAGCCAGGGGGTGGCGCCTGAAACGCGAGAGGCGACACCGTGCGGTGCCGCCTCTCGTCCTTCGATTCCCCCGCTTTCGCGGGGCCGCCTATGCTTTGCGGACGTTTGCCGCCTGGAGCCCCTTCGGCCCCTTGACGATCTCGAACTCCAGGCGCTCGCCCTCAGCCAGGGTCTTGAAGCCCTCGCCGGAGATGGATGAGTAATGAACGAAAACGTCTTCGCCGCCATCCTGCTGGATGAATCCGAAACCCTTCGACTCGTTGAACCACTTCACCGTTCCTACAGCCACTCTTTGCTCCTTGCGAACTGGGGCGTTCCCGCCCCTACACGCCGATCCTCTCGGATCGGCCCACCCGACCTCATTGGCCGGGTTTCCGGGAGGATGACCCGCCCGGATACAAAAACGCCGCAGACACGTCCTGCGGCAATGCGTCGCATCTCTGCGTACTAAAGACCGTCAGGTTGTTACGCGACAGAGTATCCACATTTGGCACGTGAAGGTAAAGCAATTCTTTCGACGAACGTCTCCCAGGGTCAGGACCCGGCTTTGCGGGACGTGATGACGCCGATCAGCACCCCGATCGCGACCCCGAACCCGACGCCGACGGCGATGTTGTGGGTCGCCACCCCCACACCGGCTCCGATCGCGATTCCGATGGCGATCCAGAATCCCAGCGGCCGCGTATTCATCGACGCGCTTTCTTCGGCGCGGGCGGAGGCTTGGCGTGGTGCGCGCTCGCCTTCACGCGCCCCGCTCCGTGGACGTACACCAGCTCCGCACCCAGGTACCCCGTGTACAACGTCAGGCCGGCCGCGGCCAGCGCGACCAGCGTGGAGAGCCAGAACCCTCGCCCCGTGGGGCGGACCGCCCAGGAGAGAAGCGTCGCCAGGGCCATCGCGCCGAGCGCCCAGACGCAGGACTCCTCGTGCTTGTCGACGGCTACTTCCGGAACGCCCTGGTTCTCCGCCTTGTCACCGACCGCCTTCCCGCTGAAGTACGCGACTCCCGATCCGGCCAGCGCCAGCAAGAGGAGAATGGGACCGAGCCAGCGCACCCAGGGCCGGCGGATGATGAAATACACCAGCTCGGCCACCGCTCCCACAGCGCCGAGCGCGATTGGAAAGTGGACGACGGCCGGATGGAGGTCGAGGCCGAACAGGTCAGACCCCGTAGGCCCGGCGCAGGATCGCCATCGTGTGCACGACTTCCCGCTTCACGCCGTGCGCGATCTGGATGTTGCAGGTGCCGCAACCGGTCAGAATGGCCTCCGCCTTCGTGCGGTCCAGCTCCCGGAAGAGGGGCGCGCCGATCTCCTGCGCGCGCTCGTAATTCTCGGACTTCATACCGTAGGTTCCGGCGATCCCGCAGCAGGAGTCTTCGATGGGTCGAACCTCCACGCCGGGGACCAGCTTCAAGAGCTGGATCGGCTCTTCCGCGATTCCCTGTGCCACGGAGTGACAGGCGTTGTGGTACACGACCGAGATCGGAACCGGCTTGAAATCGGTCCGGAGCTGCCCGCGCAGGTGAAGCTGCCACAGATACTGATGGATGTCGATGGTGTGCGCGGCGAGATGCCTCGCCTCCTCGGAGCCGAGGATCCTGGGATAGTCCTCGATCAAGGCCAGCCCGCACGAGGGCGCGCTCGCCACGACGGTGAAGCCCCGGTCCACCAGCGGCAGGAGCGTCTCGAGGTTGCGCCGTGCATCCGCGACGATGGAGCGCTCGGCGCCCATGGTGACGAGCGCGATCCCGCAGCAGCGCTGCTCGGGGACGACCACCTCGATCCCGTTCGCCTCGAGCACCTTCACGGTGGCCTCGGCTTCTCCCTTGGGATCGTGGAAGCGGGCGAAGCAGCCCGCGAAGTAGGCGACGCGCTTCGTGATCGGAACGTCGCGTGGCGGGAGGGGCCCCAGGCGGGCGTGAGGATGAGCCCCCGCCTCGCGCGCGCCGTTCGCCGGAGCGGCCTGCAGCGGCAGGGACAGCGCGCGCTTCGCCGCTTCCCCGCCGGTTCCGAAGGGACGCCGGAACCGCGGGAGATCCAGCCGGCCGGCCACCTTCCCCACGCCCTCCCGTGCGGCCCGTTCCGGCGGGCTGCCCACGACCAGGTTCACCACCGCCGGCGCCACTCCGGCGATCGCCGCGACCTTGTCCGCGTGACCCAGGATCCAGTTCCGCACCGGCATGCCCCGCTTCTCCACGAACTCCTTCCGCGCCGCGATGGCGAGCCCGGGGATGTCCACCTGGCTCGGACACTCGCTCAGGCAGAGCTTGCAGTTGAAGCAGGAGTCCATGACTTCCTTGAGAGGCTTCTCGGTGAGCATGTCGGCGCGAAGCTCGCCCCGGATCATCTCCATCAGCAAGACCGCCTTGGCGCGGGCGGTGTGGGGCTCGAGGGAGGTCGTGGAGCCCACGGGACAGTAGTCGCGGCACGTGCCGCAGCCGTGGCACATCTCGATCATGTCCCGGTACTCCGGCTCGTCGAAGACCGTCCCGGTCGGGACGAACGTGTTCGTGTAGCGGGAGAATCCCTCCGGGAAGACGCGGGAATCCGAGATCACGTTCCCCGGATTCAGGATCCCCGTTGGATCCATCGCGCCCTTCACGCGCGCCATGACCTCGTAGGCATGCGGGTACTGGCGCTCCAGATACGGCGCGCGGAGGATCCCGTCCCCGTGCTCGCCCGTGATCGTCCCCCCGAGGCTCCAGGTCAGCTCGAAGGCGTCCTCTGCCATGGCGGCCATCCGACTCTGGAACGTCGCCTCGTGGGGATCCATCAACGGCATCACGTGCACGTTCCCGTTTCCGGCGTGGCCGAAGATCGCGAAGCGCGTCTGGTGCCTGGCGAACATCGCGCGCAGGCCGTTCACGTAGTCGCCGAGGCGCTCGGCCGGGACAGCCGTGTCGTCGATGAAGTTCATCGGCTTCTCCACCGGAGAGGCCCGGTAGATCAAGGGGAGCGCGGCCTTCCGGACCGCCCACAGACGCGCCGCCTCCTCGGCGTTCCGCGCGGCGCGGAAATCCAGGACCTTCCCTCGCCGCGCCGCGGCCCACTCCTCCATCGCCGCGATGCCCGCGCGCGCTTCGTCGACACCGTCCCCCTCGAACTCGACCAGGATGGAGGAATCGAAGCGCTCGGGAATCAAGGGACGCAAGTCGGCGCGGTCCGCGCGCACGAAGGCGAGGAAGGTGTGGTCCATGGCCTCGATCGCCGAAGCGCCGAGACGGCGCGCCTCGAGCACCGCCTCGGTGGCGTCTTCCCACGAGGAGAAATAGAGGAGGGCGACCGCGGTCGCCTGCGGCCTGGGAACGAGCCGCATCGTGATCTCGGTCACGACGCCGAGGGTGCCCTCGGAGCCCACGATGAGCCGCATGGGCTCGAAGCGGGGCTCGATGGAGCTGACCTGGTCCCCCGGCGCCCAGGCCCCCCAGAGGTCGTAGCCACAGGAGTTCTTGTTCGCGCGGGGCCGATCGGGCAGGAACGTGGGGGCGCCCTCACGCAGGATGGACTCGAGATCCGGACGAAGCGCGCTCCACGTGGGCCCTCCGTCGCCGGCGGCGACATGGGATCCCAGCCCCACGACGCTCCCGTCGTGCAGCACGGTCGTGAGCCCCAGGACGTGGTCCTTCGTGGAGCCGTGTCGCAGCGTGTGCGCGCCCGACGCGTTGGTGCCGACGTTGCCGCCGATGGTGCAGAAGTCGCCGCTGGACGGGTCCGGGCCCAGGCGCAGGCCCGCGCCCCGCACCGCCTTCTGCACGCGGGTGTGGATCGCTCCAGGCTCGACGCGAACCAGGCGGCGCTCGGCGTCCACTTCCAGCACCCGGTTCATGTGAGCCGCGAAGTCCAGGACGATCCCGGGCCCCAGCGCCTGGCCCGCGAGGCTCGAGCCGCCGCCTCGCGCGGTCACCGGAATGCCGTTCGCGTGCGCGTAGGCCAGAGTCCGGGCCACGTCTTCGTCGGTTCGCGGGGAAACCACGGCGAGAGGCTTGCGGCGGAAGATGCAAGCCGCCGTGGAGAAGAGGGCGAGCGCGATGGGATCGGTCCGCAGCTCGCCATGGAGGAGCGGCTTCAGGTCACGCTCGAGTTTCCGTTGTCGTGGATCCATAAAACCCCCCGCGCGCGGGGGTACGTCAGGCACGTCGCGCTAGGAAGAACCGGTCATAGAGAATGGCTGCGACCCCACCGCCGACCAGGGGTCCCGCCCAGTATACCCACTGGTCCTGCCAATAATGAGATGCAAGTGCGGGGCCGAAGGCGCGGGCCGGATTCATGGCGGCTCCGGTGAGCGTCCCACCCATGAGGATATCGATCGTGATCGTGAGCCCTACCGCGAGGCCCGCGAATCCGATAGGAGCGCGAGGGTCCACCGCGGAGCCGAAGACCGCGGAGACCAGGAAGAAGGTCAGCAGGGCCTCGAGGAGGAATCCGGTCCTGGGCCCGATGGTGGGATCGATGGCCGGGGTCCCAAGATGCACGTCGACCGGTCCCCCCTGGTACACGGCGCTGAGGACGAATGCAGCCAGCGAGGCCCCCAGGAGCTGGGCGATCCAGTACGCGATCATCTTGAGGAGGCTCATCCGCCGCGTCACCCACATGCCGAAGGAGATCGCCGGATTGAAGTGCGCTCCCGAGATGTGCCCGAACGCGTAGATGCCGACCAGGATCGCGAGCCCGTGTGCCACGGCGATTCCCGTCGTGCCGACCGTCTGCGTGGCCTGCTGCTGCATGATCGCGCCGGCGCCGAAGAAGATGAGACCGAAGGTGCCGATCGTCTCGGCCAGGAAATTCCGCGCGCCCTGGTTCATGTCCCCTCCCAGCCCGGGTTCACGTCCGCTTGCGCCTAGAGCGTTTCGACGGTCTTCCGGTCCAGACGCTTGGACAGCTCGACCAAGAGCTTCACCGCCGCGTCGTAGTCCTTCCGGTCCATGATCGTGGAGTGGCTGTGGATGTAGCGCGTCGGAATGAAGATCACCAGGGACGGGACCCCCTGGTCGTAGATGTGGAATCGTCCCGCGTCCGTGCCACCGCGCTCCACGGTCCCGAGGTGATACGGGATCTTCTGCTTCTCGCAGATGTCGATGGCGAGATTCCGGAGCTTCACGTTGGGGATCAGCGTCGCGTCGTAGACCAGGATGCCGACGCCGCCCCCCAGTTTTTCGTCCCCGTCCGACTGGGAGCCAGGCGTGTCGTGCGCGATGCCCACGTCCAGGGCGATCGCGACCTGAGGCTTCACGGCCGCGACGCTGGTCTGGGCGCCGCGGAGCCCCACTTCTTCCATGGTGGTCGCCACGCCGTACACCGCGTTGGGATGCGGCGTCTTGGAGAGGCGGCGCAGGGCGTCCACGACCAGCGCGCATCCCACGCGATTGTCGAGCGCCTTCGCGAGGTAGAGGCGGTCGTTCGACATCACCGAGAACTCGGCTTCGGGAATGATGGGGTCGCCGGCCTTGATGCCGAGGCGCTTCTTCACGTCGAAGGTGGACGTGGCCCCGACGTCGATGAACATGTCCTTGATGTCCATCACCTTCCTGCGCTCTTCATCCTGCAGCTCATGCGGAGGCTTCGAGCCCACCACACCGATCACGTCCCCCTTCGCGGTCCGGATCCGGACTTTGTGCGCGAGGAGCACGTGACCCCACCAGCCTCCCATGGGCAGGAACTTGATGAATCCTTCCTTGGTGACCCCCTTCACCATGAATCCGACCTCGTCCATGTGGCCGGCCATCATGATGCGCGGCTCGTCGGACTTGCCGTTCTGCCTGCAGATGACGCTGCCCAGCCGATCCTGGGTGACGGACCCCAGACCGCGGAGGTGCTTCTTCAAGATTCCCGCGACCTCGGACTCATGGCCCGGCGGGCCAAAGGCTTCCGTCAGTTCCTTGAGTAGTGCTTGGCTGCCGTCCATCCGGTTGCTCCTTCGTAAAATGGGAGTGAGATTGCCCGGGCGAGTATCGTTCCGGAGGGCGGGGGTGTCAAGCCGGGTCAGGCGGTGTGGCGAGGAATGCCCCGGATGTGGTGATGCGGCAGATGTGTTGTCGGCACCTCGTCTTCCTTGATCACGCTCACGGTCCCGTCCACCTCCAGAATCGCGGAACGGACCTCCTCGACCGTCTCCACGCCGTGCTCCCGGAGCGAACGCAGGAGGTCGTCGCGGGTGATGCCCTCGTGGTCCAGGTTGGCGTTCAGGATCTTGCCGCGCCGGATCAGGATCGTGGGCATCCCCTCGATCACGTGCTCCGCCCTCACGTTCCGGCGCACCGTCCAGGCCACGATCAGGTTCAGGAGGATGAGCGTTCCCGCCGCCACGAGACCCCCCGCGAGGGACGTGTCGGGCCCGGTCATGGCGTTCTGGACGGCGTTGGCGAGGAGGAGAAGGAGGAGGAAATCGAAGTTGGTCAACTGTCCCACCTGACGCTTCCCCGTGAGGCGGAGCCCCAGGAGAAGCGCCAGGTAGACGATCCCGGTACGAAATGCGATCTCGAGCAGCGTGCTACCGCTCGTGAGCGGCACGCGGAGCGCCTGGGACTAGCGTTCGACGACGGTGATCGGCTTGTCCACGCGGAGCGAGACCTTGGCTCCCTCCTCGATTTCGAGCTCGTGACCCTTGACCATCAGCATCGCGCCCGTGCCCGCGGCCGCGCCGCCGACGGCGCCGATGATCGTGCTCTTGGTGCTGCCGCCCGCGACCTTGCCGATGATCGCGCCGGCCACCGTGCTACCGCCGATGATCAGCTTGTCCCGCGTACCGGTGCCCTTGGCCACCATCTTGCCTTCGGCGTTGTTCACGGTCGCGTGAAGCGCCTTGGGTCCGTCCACGGTGTCGAGGGTGTTGAAGTCGAGGGCGAGGGACGCACGAGCTTCCGCGCTCTTGCTCTTGGAGGCGCGCTGCACGTCCGAGACTTCTCCGCTCACTTTCGAGCCCGTTTCCGCGACCACCTTGCCGTCGATGACGAGGGGAGCCGTGAGCGTGCCCTCCACGCGGTCACCCACGTTCGAGGTGCGGGTATCGACAGGCGTGACCATCGCGATGTCGAACGTCGTCCCCGCGGGGATCTCGATCGTGTGGTTCTCGGCGTTCATGGCCGTGGTGCCCTTCGAGGACGTCGATCCCTTCGAAGAGGTGTGGGACTTCGACGTACCCTTCACGGTCGAGGGGGTGCTCGGAGCACCGGCCGGCGCGCCCGGCGACGTCTCGGCGGGCGGGGTCGTCTCGTTCCCGTATCCCTGACTCACCTGGGTCGTATCACTCGTCTGCGACATGTCGGTCTCGGCCTTCTTCTGGCACGCCGAGAGCGCGAACGCGAACAAGAGGGCAAGCGCGGCAAAGCTCAGGATCCGTAGGAATTTCATCTGGATCACCGTCCTTTGTGGGGTGGTTAGTAGATGAAGTTGTACGTGAACCCGCCCATGATCTTGAGCTGGTTCACGTCGGAGACGAAGTTGTACTTCACCTCACCGAAGAGGCCGAGGTTGGGCATGACCTGATTTCGGAGACCGCCCTGGATGTTCAATCCGAGCTTCGTGTCGGAGACGTCCGGGATGGTGCCCGGGTTGTCCGCCTTGACGAAATGAAGGCCCAGCCCGCCACCCGCGTATGGGATGACGCGGCCGCCCTCGACCGGGAAGTCCACGTTGACGTCGGTCCCGATTTCGAGGTCACGGATGTCCACGCCGCTCGCCCCCACCTTCCAGTATTCCATGAGGGGCATGATGTGTACGTGCTGGACGAACTCGCCTCCGTCGATGTGAATCCCGAGCGCGACCGTGCTGCTCGCCCCCTCGGGGTCTACGAAGCCGATCCGCCCGCCGAGCCCCGCGAACCCGAGCCCGTGACTCGCGGGCGCGGGTGCCGGAGCCGCTGATGCCAGGGCTCCGAATGAAGCAAGGCCCGCTGCGACAAGGAGCGTTCCCAGTAACGTTCCGTTTCGGTTCATCGCGGAAACCCTCTCAGTGGTCCATGCGCGCGGCCCGGGTATCTCCCCGACCGGATATTTGCCGGCGACTTTTTCCGCAACGAAAGTAGCTCACAGATTCGCTGGCCACAACTAGAACATGAAGCGCAGACCTCCGTGGAAGGCGAGTCCGTCGAAATCTGCTTCCTCACGAACGACCTGTCCGATCGAAGGATCGAAGAACTCCGCCTTCGGGGTGCTGGCGTTCCACACCGCTTCGCCATAGATGCCGGTGGTGCGGCCGACGCTCATGTTGAGCCCGCCGAAGAGCTGGGCGCCGAAGCCGTCGTAGTCATTCTGGAAATCCACGCCGTTCGCGTCCGTGCCCTGGATGGTGAGCCATTCCCAGCCGACTCCACCGCCCACGTACGGCTGAAGCTGCGGGGAGACCGGGATGCGGACTCGGAGCACGCCCATGACCGGCACGAGATCGGTATCGATGTCCTGCGTCGTCACGACCGTCTTGACGCGCGTTCCGTCCGGGAGGGTGCCTTCCCGAACGAACGTTTCGCCATTCGTTCCATGGTGATACCACGAGAGCTGCACGCCGAGATCGATCTGCTCGGCCATCGTCGCGCCCACTCCGCCGTTCAGGTAGAGGCCGTTGCCGGGCTGGTCGGTGGGATTGAAGGTGCCTCCCCCGAGCATCGCCCAGTATTCGGGCTGGTACGGGCGTCCGTAGTCATAGCGATCCCGATCGCCATACGGCCGGCGGCGACGGATCGGACCATTGCTCTCGGCAACTGTCTTGTTCGCATTGAAATCGCGGTACTGTGCCGGGGCGGCGGTGTCGCCCGGCTGGAGGTCGAGCTGGGAAGCCGAAGCGCTGCTCGCGGCGAACGCGAGGGTCAAGATTGCTACCGAAAGTCGCATTTCCATCCTCCTCGAAGTGGGGAATCGGATTCACGGCCGAGTGACTGAAATGCAGCGGCCGTGCCATCCATCATCGCATTGCCATATAACGAGTTGCACCCTCGCGTTCGTACGAAAGGAGCCCATCTGAGGCGCCGCTTCTACAACTCCTGTGACGATCCGTCCACACTTCCCCACGAGGTTTGACCCTCACGATGAGCTTTCCGTTGGAGCCGTCTGATAGGATCCCTCGCCATGCGTCTGAACGTGGCTCGGGCGTGCCTGCTGGCGTTCCTGTGTATCGCCCTGACCTCGACCCGCGCCGCGGCGCAGCCCGCCGAGCTCTTTCCTTCGTTTCACGCGCTCTATGAGGATCTCGAAGCCCTGGTGGCTCGGGGGCTTCTTCCGTCCTATCCGATTCATACGCGCCCTCTGGTCCGGGTCGACGTCGCCCGAGCCCTGATCGAAGCGCGTGACCGGGATCCCACCATGGAGTCGGATCTCCACTATCAGCGTCTGGCGCGCGAGCTGGCGCGAGAGTACGAGGATCTGGGAGCAACCCCGGCATCGTCCGAGTCCGGACCGCTCCTCGACCTGGGTCCGCGCGAGCAGCGATTCCGGCTCGCGCTGGCGGGACACGCGCGGGGCGACTACGACGAGAAGCGCGCGATCCACTTCCGGCTCCGCGACGAGTCCTCGCTGGCCGCGCGGATGGGACTCCAGCTCTGGCCCGGGTTCGGCGCGTACGAGGAGCTGGGGGTGACGCGTATCCGCGGGCAGCGCGAGTTCATCGACGCCATCGCGGAAAACAGCGATCTCGAGTCCGCGGTCCTGCGCGGTGAGCTGACCGGACGCGTGAAGGCGCTCACGGCGGCGGTGGGCTACGACAGCTTCCGCTGGGGACCGGGGCGGCGTGGGACGCTGCTCCTCTCGGACGCGGCGGGACCCATGACGTTTCTTTTGCTGCAGGGTTCGGTGCGGGGGCCGAGGGTTGGTGTCTCGGCCTCGGCGCTCAACGCCGTCATCTCCGCGGCGGACCACGCGTATCTCGCGGCGCACCGGATCGAATTCGGGATCGGGTCCCGGTGGTCCTTGGGTCTCTCCGAGGCGGCGCGCTATTCCTCGGACGGCGGCTTGGATCTCCTGTACGCGGTGGGGCTCCTTCCCTACACCGTGATCGAGCGGATCCGGATCCGCGAGGCGTCGAACGATTCCCTTCGCGCGCTGGAACGAGCGAACGTCATGGCGTCGGCGGACCTCGCGTTTCGGGCCGCGCCCGGCCTCACGCTCTACGGCGAGCTCCTGGTGGACGATTACGCGAGCGAGAGCGCCGGCATGCCGAACCGGATCGCGTATCAGCTCGGGTTCCGGAGCGATCGTCCGTGGGGCGCGCACGCCGTGCATTTCCTCGGCGAGTACACGCGCGTGCGGAACTACACGTACAGCGTGTACTACGGCGAGAACTACATCTATCGGGGACGGCCGCTCGGGTTCTCCCTCGGGCCGGACGCCGAGAATGTCTACGTGGAGGCCGCGTTCGACATCACGCGCGACTGGCAGCTCCGGTGGTCGGGGGATTTCACGAATCATGGCGAGGGAAGGCTGGGCACGGCCTGGCAGCCCTCTCAGGGGGCGGTCTCGACGGCGGGGCTATCGGGGATCGTGGAGGAGCGGCGGGAGGTGTGGGGGGACGCGCGATGGATGCCGCGGGACAACGTGGACGTCAGCGTGGGCCTGGGTTTTCGGCGCGTGCGGAATGACGGGAACGTCGCGGGCGCCGACCGCGAAGCGTGGCTTGGTCGTTTCAGCGCCGACCTGAGGTATTAGGAGGCCTCTACTCCGGCGCGCTCCTGAGAGGAATGAACGCGCTCCGGTCCACATCACCCCGGCCTTCGGCTCGCGAGTGCGCCTCTTCCCAGAAGATCTCCTGCGCGCGCACCGTCCTCCGCCCCCGCGCGCGCTTCACGATCGTCCCGTCGGCACGAAGCTCCCGCGCCTTCACGTTGTCCGCGAAGAGCACGTCCAGGATGTGCCCCAGCCGCGCGCGCAAGAGCGGATCCACGACCGGGAAGACCAGCTCCACGCGGCGATCCAGGTTCCGCGGCATCCAATCCGCGCTCCCCAGATAGGTCTCCACGTCCCCCCCGTTCCGGAACTCGAAGATCCGACTGTGCTCCAGGAACCGATCCACGATCGAGACCACGCGGATGTTCTCGCTCATCCCCTTCATCCCGGGCCGGAGCACGCACGACCCCCGGACGTTCAGCAATACCTTCACGCCCGCCGCCGAGGCGTCGTACAGCGCATCCACGATCGGCTTGTCCACGAGCGAATTCATCTTCGCGCGAATCTGGCCCGGGTCGTCGGCGGTGGATTTCTCGGTCTCGCGCCGGATGAGATCGATGAACCGGCGCCTCAATCCGACCGGCGCCATCGCGATCCGACGCCATGGTAAAGGCTCCGAGTAGCCGGTCACCACGTTGAAGAACGCGGTGAGATCGGCGCAGAGGTCCTCGTCCGAGGTCAAGAGACTCAGGTCCGAGTACTCGAGCACCGTCCGCTCGTTGTAGTTCCCCGTTCCGAGATGGGCGTAGCGCTCGATCCCGCCCGGGCCCCGGCGCACGATCAGGAGCGCCTTGGCGTGGGTCTTGAGCCCCGCGAGACCGTAGAGCACCTGCACGCCCGCGTCCTCGAGCCTCCGCGCCCAGGTCGCGTTCCGCTCCTCGTCGAACCGCGCCTGCAATTCCAGGAGCGCGGTCACCTGCTTTCCGTTCTCGGCCGCGCACTCCAGCGCCCGGATCACCTCGGAGTTGGAGGCCGTTCGGTAGAGCACCTGCTTGATCGCGAGCACCGAGGGATCTTCCGAGGCCAGCGTCAAGAGTCGGAGCACCGGCTCGAAGGTCTCGTAGGGATGGAAGAGAAGGTAGTCGCGCTCCGCCAGGGCCTCCCAGATCGCCTCCCCCGGCGGAAGATCGGGCACGGGCTGCGGGGGCCAGGAGGGGGCGCGCGCCATCGCCAGCGAGGGAGCGCGTGCCAGATCGATCAGGAACCTAAGATCCAGCGGCCCGGGGACGCGGTAGACCCCGAGCGGCTCCACGTCGAACGCCGCGATCAAGCGCTCGGTGATCGCCTCGCTGGCGCCCGCCTCGATCTCCAGTCGAATCGGATCGCCGCTCCGGCGCTGCTTGAGGACGTTCTTCACCGCCTCGACCAGGTCCTCCTCATCCTGGTCGTCGGTCGCGAAGTCGGCGTCGCGCGTGACCCGGAACAGCGCGGTATCCTGGATCTCGTGTCCGGGGAACAGCTCCCCCAGGTGACGGCGCACCACGTCCTCGAGCAGCGCGAAGCGCGAGCCGCCCTTGCTCCCGACCTGGATCCAGCGCGTGGACTGACGCGGGAGCTGGACCAGGGCGAATCGACCCTCCTCCACGCCCGGACGTGTGAGACGGACCGCGAAGCAGAGCGCGAAGTTCGCGACGTGGGGAAAGGGCAGTCCCGGCTCGACCGCCGCGGGAGTCAGGATGGGAAGGATCTCGCGGGTGAAGAGCCGATCCAGGAACGCGCGCTCCTTGGGGGCGAGATCCTCGTCGCCCAGGAAATGCACGCCGCCCTCCTGGAGCGCGGGCGCGATCTCGCCGGTGTACGTGGCGTACGCGACGCGCATCAGCCCGTGGCATCGCTGGCCGACCTGGGCCAGGACCGACGGGAGCGATTCCTCACTCGTGACCTGCCGGTCCACGCCCGCGTGCTCCGCTTCCAGCAGCCCGGAGACCCGGATCATGAAGAACTCATCCAGGTTGGAGAAGAAGATCCCGAGGAAGCGGGCCCGCTCCAGCACGGGCATCGTGGAGTCCTGCGCCTCCTCGAGGACCCTTCCGTTGAATCCGAGCCAGGTGAGCGCGCGGCTCAGGTAGCGCGGCTCGACGGGTGCGGCGCCGTCGTTCACGCCACCTCCCGGAGCACCGGCTTGAGCCCGAAGACCTCCTCGAAGAGGGAGCCCTTCTGGTCGAGGGTCAGGCGCTCGAGCGCCAGATCCTCAGAGCCCTCCACGTCGATCCGAAGCTCGCCTTCCTCGACGGTGACCTTGGGATTCTGGACCCGCTGCGCGTGCGCCTTGTCCAGCGCGTCCGCCACGCGGAGGATGGCGCTCAGGCGGTTGACGGTCAGCCGCGCGCTCCGGGGCAGCGCGGCGTAGGCGGGATGGTCCGACTGCGGCGTCCCCTTGCGGTGGTAGCGCGCCACGTTCGCCACGATCTCGAGATCCATCTTGGAGAGGCCGAAGACCTCGGAGTTCACGAGGAGGTAGTAGGCGTGGCGGTGGTGCCCGCGCGCCGCGACGTAGTTTCCGATGTCGTGGACGATGGACGCCACCTCGAGGAGGAGCCGCTCCGTCTCCCCCATGCCGTGCTGCGCCTGCGTCGCGTTGAAGATCACCCGGGAGAGCGCCGCCGTGTGCACGCCATGGCGCTCGTCCGCGTGGTACTTCCGGGCCAGGTTCAGGGCGGCCGCGATCGTCTGCTCGGGAAAGAACACGGCCGATCCGCTCTGGAGCGACTTCGCGACTTGGAGAAGCAGCCCGTCGCGCATGCTGGATCGCGCGACCAGGAGACGGTCCACCGGATTCAGGCGGATCAGCTCGGCGTAGGCCAGAAACGCGGGGGCCAGGGATTCCGCCTCCCCCGTCGTGATCGAGAAGGAGGCGGCGGCCTCGGCGGGAGTCATGCCGAGAATCTGGTCGGCGAGGCCGCGGAGATCCTTCGCCGAGACCGCGGCCAGCTCCCCTTCGCCCTTCAGGGCGCGCGCCGCGAACCGCGCCTCGGAGCCGATGGCGATGAGGTTCGCGACCTTATCGAAGGGGAGCGTGCGCTTGACCTCGTTCATCATCGCCCGGACGTTGTGCTGGATCAGCCGGGTCACCGCGCGCCGGTCCGCTCCGTCCGCGCGCAGCACGTCGCGCATGCGGAAGGTTCCCAGATCGTAGGTCAGGGAGCCCGCCACTTCCCCGCCGCGCACCAGCGCCCACTCGGTCGAGCCCGCGCCCAGCTCGAACATGAGCGATTCCTCGCTCGTGAAATCCGGCCGCGCGGCGAGCGCGCGCTGCACCGCCGCGAAGGTGAGCAGGGTCTCCTGGGAGCCCTCAATCACCTCGACCTCGATCCCGGTCGCAAGGAAGACACGGTCCACGAACGTGTCCCGGTTCAGGGCCGCGCGAACGGCGCTCGTCGCGACCGCGCGCGTCTTGGTGACGCCGTAGGAATCCATCATCGCGCGGTACTGCCGGAGGATGTTCACCGCCTTCTGGATGCTCGCCGCCGAGAGGGTTCCCGTCCGGAAGGTCTCGCGTCCGAGCGAGAGTGGCTTCTGGACGTCCTCGAGGATCCGCAGCGAGCCCTCGGGGCTGAGCTCGGCCACGAGCATGCGCACCCCGCTCGCTCCCACGTCGATGACCGAGACGACCGCGGGCGCGGAAGAAGAGACTGCAGGCGACGGATCAGGCATCGGTCTTGAGCACCGGCTTCAAGTTGAACTCCTGCTTGAAGAGGTCGCCCCCCTTCTCCCCCACGGACCACTCGTCCAGCGTGACGTCGCCGCGCGTGCGCGCCTTCAAGATGAGCTCGGAGTCCCGCGCCTTCGCCTTCACGTCCACGACGCGCTGGCGATGGTCGTGATCCAGCGCGTCCGACAGTCTCAGGATCGCGGCCAGGCCGCGCACCCGGTCCTGCGCCTTCTGGTTCAGCTCGGCGTAGCACTCGTGGCTCGTGTCGGGCGGGGCTTTGCGGTGGTAGCGCGCCACGCAGGCCACGATATGGAGCTCCTCGTCCGTCAGGCCGAGGATCGGGGTCTCGGAGATGATGTAGAAGGCGTGGCGGTGATGCCCCGCCGCGGAGATGAAGTTCCCCACCTCGTGCAGGAGCCCGGCGATCTCGAGGAGCAGACGGTCCCTCTTGCCAAGGTCGTGCACGGATTTGAGCTGATCGAAGAGCCGGAGCGCAAGCTCCGCCACGTGACGGGAATGTTTCGGATCGGTGTCGTACTTCCGCATGACGGCGCGCGCCGCGTTCAGCGTCTGGGAGGATTCCAGCTCCTTCTTGCCGGATGTTCCCGCCGCCCGCGCCAGGTCGAGGAGCACGCCGTCCACGAGCCCGACGAAGGGGACCACGATGTGCCGCACCCCCGTCCGCGCCGCGACGTGCTCGAAGATCACGCCCGCGGGGACGATCACGTCTGCGCGATCGGGCCGCAGGCCGTACTTCTTCGCGCGCTCCTCGGGGGTCCAGGCGGCGAGCGCCTCCAGCGTCTTCCTCAGGCGTCCCAGCGCCAGCGAGACCGGCTTCCGCTCGCTGTCGTCTTTGTCCGAGTCGGACGCGTTCAGGGACGCCAGCGCCTGGATGTTCCCCCCCGTGCCCACGAGCTTGGCGACGCGGTGCCCGCGCAGGGACTCGAGGAGGGGAAAGCGCGAGGCGCGCACGGTCTCGCGGAGGATCCGAAGGGATCGCCCCGCGCCGTTCGCCTGGGCGCCCTCGCCCAGCTGCTCCAGCAGCCGGACGGTGCCCAGATTGTGGGACTCGACGAGGAGGATCTCACCCTTCTGCAGCAGGGCGAGCTCGCTCGAGCCGCCTCCGACGTCCAGGATGAGGGTCGGGCCGCGGAGCGCGAGCTTGGCGCGCACGCCGAGCGCGACCAGCCGCGCCTCCTCGGTGCCCGGGATCATCTCGAGGTCGATGCCGGTCTCGGTGTGGACCCGCTCCAGGAAGAGGGAGCGATTCTTCGCCTCGCGGGTCGCGCTCGTGGCGACCGCGCGGTGGAGCACGACCCCGTGCTCCTCCATGGTGCGGCGGAAATCACGGAACGCGTCGAGCGCCGCTTCCAGGGTCTCGGGCGCGATCCGGCTCGTCTTGAAGACGGACTCCCCCAGCCGCACGGGAACCCGCTTCCGCTCCAGGATCTTGTAGCGGGTCGGGCTCTTGAATTCCGCGATGGCGAGACGCATGGCGTTGCTGCCGACGTCCATGCCGGCGCAGCGGATCGGGAAGGTGCCGGACTTGGGATCGCCCATGGTCCCTATCTTACACGCTATGATAGACTTTCGGTACGGAGAGGAGGTCGTGATGGAGCTCATGATCGTACGCCATGCCATCGCCGTGGAGCACGGCGACCCCGCCTACAGGCGGGACGAGGACCGGCCGCTCACCCCGGAGGGAATGCACAAGTTCAGGCTCGCGGCGCGCGGACTGAAGGAGTTCGCCGCTCGGCCCCAGCGGATCCTATCGAGCCCGCTCATCCGGGCGCGCCAGACCGCCGAGATCCTCCGCGACGTCGTCGCTCCAGACGCCAAGATCGAATTCTGCGACGATCTGGTGCCCGGAGGGGATTTCGCGAAGGCGCTGCAGTTCGTGAAGGCGCTCGGCTCCGAACGCGTGGCGATCGTGGGCCACGAGCCGCACCTGAGCGGCTTCACGTCGTACCTCCTGGTGGGGGAGCGAGCGAAGGCGTCCGTGCTCTACAAGAAAGGCGGGGCGTCGCTCGTGACGTTTCCCAATTCCCCTGGGGCCGGGCACGGGACGCTGGAATGGCTGATCCAGCCCGGAGCCCTCCGCGACATCGCCTCTTGAATGCTGGAGCGAGAGCTCAAATTCCGTATCGCCGAAGAGGAACGGCCGGATGAGATCCGGAGGGTCCTCGAGCGCGCCGGCTTCCGGCTGGAGCCATCCGGAGCGCTGACGCACGAGGATCGCTATCTCGACACCGAGGACTGGCTGCTCTACCGCGCGGGCCTGACGCTGCGCCTGAGGCGCGAGGGCTCGGAGCTGATGCTCCAGGCGAAGACGGTCGCCCGCGAGGGCGGAGGCACGCTGGAGCGGGTGGAGTGGTCCCAGCCCGCCGCGGAAGGCGACCCGCCGTGGAATCGCATCCCGCCTGGAGAGGTGGCCGGGCTCCTCGAGCCGCTTGCCCCCTTCCACCTCGCGAGCCGGCTCCGGGTGCGAGCCAGCGTCTCCAGCGAGCGCGTGATCTTCCGGTGGTCCCGGGCGGACGAGGTGCTGGGCTCGGTCTCCCTGGACCGCCTGGATGACTATCGCGAGCTGGAGCTGGAGCTCGAGGAGGGCGCTCCCGACGCCCTGGGAGACGCGCGCGCGGCGATCGAGGGCTCGCTGGGAGTCCATCCCACCGAGGAGACGAAGCTCGACCGGGCGCTCGACGCGGCAGGGATCCGGGTTCCCACGCTGGACGAGGCCCCCTACATGGCGCGCGAGGGCGACAGCCTCGGGGTCGTGGCCATGAAGAACATCGGACGCCAGCTCGCGCGGATGCTCTGGAACGAGCCCGGTACGCGGCTCGGCGTCGATCCGGAGTACGTCCACGACATGCGCGTCGCGACGCGGCGGCTCCGGACCGCGCTTCTCGTCTTCTCCGGCGCCATCCCCGCGAAGATTCGCCGGGACTGGGAGCGCGAGTTGCGCTGGATCGGACGGGCCCTGGGCAGGGTCCGCGACTGCGACGTGGAGGCGGAACACGTGAGGAGCATCGCCGCTTCCGCCACGGAGCCCGAGCGCGCGGCGCTCCTCGTCTTCGCGAACCGGGTTCAGATCAAGCGGGCGCGGCGTCGCGCGAAGCTCCTCGAGAAGCTGGACTCGCCCCGCTTCGCGGCGCTCCGGACCCAGGCCCGGTACTGGATCGAGATCCGTCCCGGCGTGAGGCTCCTGCGCGACGCCGAGGTGCCGGCCTACATCGTCGGTCCGCGCATCGTCGCGGGCTGGGACCGCCGCATGCTCGAGGCCTGCGCCAGGGCGGACGCGCGGCCCACCGCGGCCAACGTGCACGCGCTCCGGATCGCCATCAAGCACGCGCGCTACGCGGTGGAATACTTCTCGGACCTCGAGGGGCCGGGCTCCTCGCGGCGCGCCAAGCAGCTCGGCCGGCTCCAGAACATGCTGGGCGCCCGCCAGGACGCCGCCGTCCTGCTCCGCCACCTGAGGCGCTACGCGCGGACGGTGCCGGAAAAGGACCGCGAGCTCTTCCTGGGCGCCCGCACCGCGATCGACAAGATCGCCCGGGGTGCGCGCGTCCGGAAGAGCGAGCTGTGGCAGGTGCTGGTCCTGGGCTCCGAGGCGTCGTCCGTCTAGGTGGCGATCAGCCTGCCCAGACCACGGCCTTTCGGGCCCACTGGCTGGACGGGAACCTCTGGTGCAGGGCTTGGTACGTCTCCTTCAGCTTCCCACCATCGTGCGACACCTTGTAGGCGGCGACTCCGGCCCAGTACATGGCTTCGGAGGCCGTCTCGGGGTCGGTGGAGGTTTGGGCCACCGTGCGGAAGCGGTTCTCGGCGTCCCGGTATTTCTCTCGGCGGAGCAGGACCTTGCCCAGACCCAGCTCCAGCTGAGCCAGGAGATCCTCGACGCCCAGGAACCCCTCGATCCGATGGGCTTCCTCACCATCGGGAGTCATGACGAGAAGGGTCGGGGTCCACTGCGCGCCGAAGCGCTTGAACGCCTGAGGCTGCTCCTGGATGTGGATCTTCACGGGGATGAAATTGGAGCTGATGAATGGAACGATTCGATCGTCGGGATACACCTCGGCTTCCAGCCGAGCGCACCCGCTTCACAGCGGGGCGGCGCTGAAGTCGAGAAGGGCTGCTTTCCCTTGATTTTGCGCCACTTGCAGCGCCTGGTCGGCGTCTTTGAGCCAGGAGATTGCTGTCGCTACCATGGCCGGATTCCTCCAGAAATAGAGCGCGCCCCGTGGACGCTTCGCCTAAGATCAGCGCCTTTGCCCCCCAGCCACTGACTCCTAGGTATAATTACGCACCCATGGAGACCGCGTGACAAGTCCGAATCGCGACAGGGCACAAGAAGGCGACTCGTCCGTATTGGATCTAGCGGGTGTCCGCCGCCGCGACCCTGAAGCGCTCGCCGCGTTCTTCGAGCAGCATTTCGATCGTGTCTACGCGCTCGTTCTTCGACTGCTCGGGGATCGGCATTCCGCACAGGACGCAGCGCAGGAGGTATTCCTCAAGATCCATCGGGCGGCCCACACCTTGGACCCAAGTCGTGATCCCGAGCCGTGGATCACGACCATCGCGTACAACGTCTGCCGCGATCTCTGGAGGTCGGGCGCGTACCGGCTCTCGCGGCAGGCCGCGTCGATCGACGATCCGGACAACGGCGACACCCCGCTCACCTCGAGGGGCGAGGACCCCGAGGAAGCGCTCATCGCGTCCGAGCGGCGGGATCAGGTGCAGCGGGCCATCGCGGCGCTGAACGAGCCCCTCCGGATCGTGATCGTGCTGCGGGAATACCAAGGATGGAGCTACGAACGAATCGCGGAGCTGACGGGCACGACCCCCGTCGCCGCGCGCAAGCGATATTCGCGAGCGCTGGCCGAGCTGGGCAAACTTCTGGAAAAGGTGGCCGTATGATCGAGGGAGCCGAATTCAAGCCGGGATCCGATGAGGCGCGCGTGCTGGAGCAGCTTCGCACCGCGGCTCCTCCGGTCGCGGGCGCCGCGTTCCGGGAACGACTGAAGCGGGAGTTCGTGTCCGGCGAGTTCGCCGCGTCACGAGTCGTCGCGCTGCCGGCCCCCCCTCGAAGACACCGGGCGCGGTGGGTGGTCGGATTCGCGGCGGCCGCCACCGTCACGATCGTCGCCGCGGCGCTCAACCAGCCTCCCCGGTGGACCGCGATGCCGAGCTCGGGCACGGGGCAGGTCGTGGTGAACGGCGTCTCCTTGCCGGTTCGTGATACGGCCGAGCTGACGAGGCGCCTGACGCCCGGGTCTCGCGTGCGGCTTCAAGGCGGCGAGGAGCTGAATCTCGTGAGCTCGGGTCTTCTCGCGATCCAGCTCTCCCCGGGGACCGAGCTGATCCTGCCATCTCCGCCCGGACGGTGGTTCGGGCGCGCCGCGCGCGCCACCGTGGACCGAGGTCTCGTGCGCCTGACCACCGGCCGCCGCTTCGGGGGCGCGCATCTGGCCATCACGACGCCCGAGGCGACGGTTCACGTCACCGGCACCACGCTCGCCGTGATCGCCGAATCCACGGGCACCTGCGTCTGCGTGCTCGAGGGAATCGCCCACGTGCATCCTCACAAGGGCACAATGACGCGGGTATCGCCGGGCACGCGCGTGGACATCGCGCGCGGGACGCGCGAGCCGCACGCGGGCGAAATGCGCCTCGCCGAGCGCCCGAAGCTCCTCGACCTGAGGGATCGCCTGAAGTCGGTCATGAATTAACGTTCCGCCGAGGCCTTGGAGCGGCTATCCTGCCTCGCACATGCCGCGTCCCCCGCGCCCCACGAATGGATTCGTCGCCGCGGCCGCGCTCGCGTCCGTCCTGCTGCTCTGCCCCCCGTCCCCCGCACACGCCACGTACATCGGCCAGGAGCGCATCCCGACTTCCAGTTCCGTGTACCGCGACCTCGAGCGCCTCGCCGAGACGTTCGGGCGCATGCCGCGCTTTCTCTCGATGCGACCACTGCGGGTCGCGGAGGCGGCCTCGTTTCTCGACGACCTCGCCGCCTCGTCCCCCGACGCCGAAGCCGATCCCGCGTACCGGCGCGCCCGACGCGACCTCGATCCGGACTGGCGCGAGTCGACTCGGCCCCTCATCCAGCGGATCGAGGGAGAAGAACGGCTCAGCATCTCCCCGTACGTCTCCCTCCGCTACGACGACGATCCCCGCAACCGGCCCGACGTGAATCGCGACTACCGGGCCGGCGCCCGCCTCGCGGCGGCCCCCGATTCCACGGCGATTCTCGTGCTGGACGCGTACGCGGGAACCGCCTCGCAGGGCGGCCGGGGCACGCCGAACTTCGGCACGGGGAACGCGCTCATCGAAGGGGTCGACGTGAACACCTGGATGGAGGAGACCTACCTCGAGTTCCGCGCCGGGAGAGTGCGCATCCTGGGCGGCCACACGTGGCTCCGGTGGGGGCCGGGCCGCGAGGGAACGCTGGCCCTCTCCGACGCCGCGCCCGCCCTCGACCTCGCCCGCGCGGAGGTAGGATTGTTCCGGGTCTTCCGCTTCCAGTGGTTCGCTTCGATCCTGGATCCGGGCGCGCAGACCTACCTGGCGGGCCATCGCCTCGAGTGGTCCCCTTCGCCCCGGCTCACCATGGGCGCGACGGAGCTGGCCCGATTCGACGGCACGAGCCAGGCGCCGCTCTACCTGATCCCGCTCGTCCCCTATTCGTTCTGGGAGAAGCGCCCCAAGTCCGCTCCGGCGGGTGTGATTCCCGGCGACACCACCGGCGTCGCCTTCTCGAAGAACAACGTCCTCTGGTCGGCGGACGTATCCTGGGTCGCCCGCCGCGGGCTCCGGCTCTGGGGCGAGCTCCTGGTCGACGACATCTCCTTCTCCAAGGACTACAAGCCCGACATGGTGGGCTACCAGGCGGGCCTCGAAGCGCGACGGCGCCTCGGCGGGGAGCGAGCGCGGATGCTCGGAGGCTCGATCGAGTACACCCGCGTGAACAACTTCACCTACTCGGCCTGGCACGGACACGACTTCGATTCGGAGGGATTCCCCCTGGGATTCTTCCTGGGCCCCGACGTCGCGTCGCTTGGCGGGGAGGTCTCCTACGAGCACAACGACGCGCTGGAGGTTCGCGTGAGGGCGGAGTGGCGGAAGAAGGGAGAAGGCCGGATCGGGGATTTCTACGACAAGCTCGCGGGCGGCACCGTCGACGCGGCGAAGTTCGAGGGCGTCGTGGAGCGCGAGACGCGGCTCGTGGGATCGATTCTCTACACGCCGAGGCGCTGGCTCCGGATCGTGGCGACCGCGGGGACGAGCGAGATCAGGAATCGCCGCCACGTGCCGGACGGAACGGACACCTTCACGCCGTTGCGCCTCGAGGCGAACGTCGTGTGGTAGCTAGTACGCGCCCTTCCCCTGCACCATCACCGGGATCGTCTGCGCGATCAGCTTGAGGTCGCCGAAGAGCGTGCTGTTGTGCGCGTAGAGAAGATCCAGCATGACCATGTCCTCGAACCGCACGCGGCTCCGGCCCGTGACCTGCCAGAGCCCCGTGCAGCCCGGCTTCACGTCGAGCCGCCGCCTCTGCCAGGGCTGGTAGAGCTCCCATTCGTAGGGGAGGCAAGGACGCGGCCCGACGAGGCTCATCTCGCCACGGAGCACGTTGTAGAGCTGCGGCAGCTCGTCCAGCGAGAGCTTCCGCAGCCAGGCTCCGAGCGGCGTCACGCGAGGATCGTTCCGGGGCTTGTAGAAGCGGACCCCGCCCGCCGTGATCTCCGCGGGACGCCCTTCCCGGATGTGCGCGCGGAGATAATGCTCGTGCTCCCGTGAATCGTTGCCGTCCCGCATCGTCCGGAACTTGTACATGCGGAAGCGACGACCGCGCCTTCCCACGCGCTCCGAGCGGTAGATCGCGGGACCCGGCGAGGTGGCCCGGACCGCGATGGCGAGCACGGCGAAAAGCGGCGCGAGGAGGAGAAGTCCCAGCGCCGCGCCCGCGAGGTCGAGCAGCCTCTTGAACAGGATTTCGGGGCCCGTGAGATCGAACCGGCGGAGCCTCGTCGGGGGAAAGCCGCCGACGCCCCCCGACTCCGGGCGCCGAACGATCAGGCGCGGGTCCGCGGACCAGAGACGCACCTGCGCGCCCGCGTCGAAGCAGGCGAAGGCCAGCGTCATCATGTCCGAGCCCGACCGCCCGTCCGGGTCGAGGATCACCTCGCCCACGTCGAGATCCTCCACGATGGCCGCCGCTCCCTCGTCGTCGAGGGTGGAGAGGAGGTAGTGCACCACCGGACGCGATCCGGGCCGATCGTTCTTCTGGAGATCGCGCGCCAGGGTCATCGAGCGCGGTGTGTCTCCGAGGACGAGGAGGAGTCCCTTGCCCAGCCTGGGATAGACGCGCCGCGCCAGCGGCCGGACGAGGAGGAGCCGGAAGACGGCGAGCCCCAGCATGGTCGCGGGCAGCGAGAGCCCCGCGACGAGACGGCTCTCGAACGGGATGGGCTCCTTGAGCCAGAACGCGAGCGTCTGGATCACGGCCCACGCCAGCGCCGCCGCCGTCGCGACGCGGAAGAGCTGCCGTGACCGCGAGATCGTGACGTTCGGCCAGTAGGCCCCACGGCCGCTCAGCGCGGCCACCCACACCGTCGCGGAGAGGAGAGCGAAGATGGCTCCGGAGGGCGTGGCGGCCACGCGCACGAGCTCGGCCAGGGGATAGCGGAGGAGTCCCGGGAGAACCGATCCGAGGAGCGCCGCGGACAGGTCTCCGAGGACCGCGAACGCGAGGAGGATCCGATGCGCGCCATGGTCCGCGATCGGCTCGCGTCCGGTTTCGGGCTTGACGCGCTGGAGATGCGAGAGGATCGAACGTGGGGCCGCGACGAGCAGGTTCTCTTCCGGATTCACCTGGAACCTCCCTGGTTCAATCCAGGACCTGAGCGGGCTCGGGCCCGGCCTCTCGCACGCCACGATCCATCGCGACCTCGAGGCGCCCGTGAATGGTCTTCACGATGCTCTCGATGCCGCGCGGGTACGGCGCGCGCGGCTTGAGGAGCGACGGCGTCGGATCGGCGAGCGCGGCCTCGTATTCCGCCTCCGTGCGGATCCACCGCAGCCTTCCCTCCCGGGCCAGCCGCTCGTCGATGTGCGGCGTGGGACCCGTGAACACGCTCCACGCCGGCACGCCGAGGACGGCGGCTTCGCGGTTCATCGTGCCCCCACCGCTCACGACCAGGTCGGCGGCGGCCACGATGGCGGGGCCGTCCAGCACGGTCGGGTAGAGGTGCACGCGCGGCCGGCCCCCGAAGAGCGCGTGCAGCCAGTCGAACTGCTCCCGATCCCGGGGCAAGAGGAATATTCGGCTGTCCTCGGCCAGTTCTATATCGCGAACGATGCGGAGCCAGAGGTCCGAGCTCTCCTCCACCCGCCTGGCGTAGTGCGCGTTGTGGGCGGGGGGCCTCGCGACGACGACGTAGGTGTCCCGGCTGACCCGGAGCGCCGCGCGGGCGGCGTCGCGATCCAGGTCCAGCCCGTCAATGTAGAGATTCTCCTTCAGGCCCTCGAAGAAGGTGGCGACGTCCCGCATGGACTGGGGGAGATCGGCGCCGCAGAGGAGATCGGGCAGGAGGAGCGGGCGGCAGGAGAGCGCGAAGGGGCGGTATTCCGCGTGCTCGTAGTCGAGCAGCCCGATCGCGGGAATGCCCAGCCAGTGGGCCGCCACGCAGGCGCTGCGGGAGCTGGAGATGAGGAGCTTCGGCCGGCCGTTCCGGACCGCCCAGGCCGCGAGCTGCGCCGCGCGCCCCAGGCCGAAGACGATCTTCTGGATCCTTCCCTTGAGGTTCCCGCCGCCGACGACCTCGACGGGAATGCCGCGCCGCTGCGCCAGCTCCAGGGTCTGAGCCTGGGGCTTCGCGGTGCAGACCGTCGACCACCCGACCCGCTCGACTTCGCGACGTATGGGTTCGAGGAACAACACATGAGGCGTGTTCTCGAAGTCAAACCAGACCGCACCTCGTGCCACCGTCCACCCCCCATCCCTGGTTTGCCGCGGCGCGTCACGCCGATTGAAGCTCTGCGATCCGCTCCAGCTCGAGTGCCGCGCTCATGCCGAGCGCCATCCATGCCTGAACCCAGCGCGTGTATTCCTGGTCCAGCCTCCTTCCCTTCTCGATGCGGTAGGCGAAACAGCCCCGTTCGGGGATCCAGAGCCGCTCGAGGCAGAAGCGCGCGATCCGGAGCGCCCGATCTCGTGCCGTGAGGCGGTCGGCTCCGGACGCGCGCGCATCCCCCGCGCGGGCCGTGTAGGTCACGATTCCCTGCGCCGCCGAGTGAGCGTCGATCGGGCTGTCCGCATGAAGGAACAAGCGGGCGCCCCCGTCAGGATCGAAGAAACGGTCGTAGGCGTCGAAGCCCCTCCGGATCGCCTCCTCGGAAATCGTCCATCCGAAATCCCGGAGATGCAGCAGAGCCTCGAGCACGAATCCGGTGTGGAAGGAATCCACCCATCCGCCGCGCGCGTCCACGGAATAGGGCCAGGTCCCGTCCGCGCGCTGCGCGGCCAGAGCGAACTCCACGAGCCGCGACGCCTGATCGCGCATGCCCGGGCTCAAGACACGGGCGAGGAGGCGCGCGACCAGCATCGAGACATTGACGATTCGAGAGGAGTCCCGAGTCGTGTACGAGACCGCGCTGCTCCGCGAGTCGACCGGCGCGTGGCTCAGCCTCTCCGAGAGGAAGAGCGCGGCCCCGGCGCCGAGCTCGCGGGCGAGCGATTCGTCGGCTTGGCCGGAGCCTCCGTGATCCGCCCAGTCGAGCAGATGCCAGCCGATCGTGGCGGTCACGACCGCGTTGGGCGTCCCGGCCGGCGCCCAGAGAAACCGCGACTGCCAGGGGAAGGGATAGCCCCACGCCGCCCTCTTCCCGTCGCGGACGGCGAGGGCCGCGATGCATTCCAGGAGCTCCTCCCCCAGCGCCGAGGCGCGCGCCGCGCCCAGCGTGTCCCGCCCCCGAAGCGCGGCGCCCAGGAAGAGACCGAGCCCCTTTGGATTGATGGACGCGGAAGGCCGGACGAGTTTCCGGATCGCGGGCGATCGAAGCACCCCCTGGATGACCGCCGCGCGCGCGGCGGGACCGAGCGGGATGGCGACCCTCCCCAGGCCCGAGAGGAGCCCGTCGTAGGGATCGGCTCCAGCCCATCCTCGTCCTTGCGCGCGGCCGAGCACGGCCTCGAGCGCCAGCGCGCCCGTCACCACGCGTTCCTCTCGAGCGGACGGTTCTCACGAAGCGAGCGAGCGGCCGCCAGGGTCAGGGCGGTGCTCGTCAGGGATGCCTCTTCCGGGATCGGCGTGGGCGCGCCGGCGCGGACCGCCTCGAGAAACGCGCGGACGAGACCCGCATGTCCCTTGTCGCGTGACGCCCACCGCTTCACGCTCCGCGTTCCGGCGCGGTGGATCGAAGCGGTCCGGAAGTCGTCCAGGACGATGGAGACCCCGGAGCGGTGGATCTCGATTCGCTCCTTGGGCAGCGAGAGGTCGCCCCCCGCGAGGTAGTCGATCCCCGCGGACGCTCCGTTCGAGAACGCGACCTCGACCCGGTAGCTCTGGGGCGCGCCGGAATGGGCGCCCGCGTCCAGCGCGCGCGCCAGGACTTCGACCGGAGGGCTCGCGGCGACGTGGCACGCGAGATCGAGGAAGTGACAGACCTCGCCGAGGAGCCGCCCGCCGCCGATCTCGGAATCGAGGAGCCAGTGGCGATCGGGGAGCGCGCCGGCGTTCACGCGGCAGAGGAAGCGGAGCCCGGCGCGGTTCAATCCGAGCGCGTCCAGGGCCCAGCGGAGCGAGGGCGCGAACCTCCGGTTGAATCCCACGACCAGGCGCCCGGCCGTGGCCCGGAGGACGGTCTCGACCCGGTCGAGGGATGCCGCGTCGAGCGCGAGCGGCTTCTCCACGAAGACCGCCCGACCCGCCCGGAGGGCCTCTTCCGCGAGACGCGCGTGGGTGTCGTGGCGCGTCGCGATGAAGACGACGTCGGATTCCGGCGAGGCCCACGCTTCCGATGCCGCGGCGCTCGCCGACTCGAACCCCCACCGCCGGCGAACCGCCTCGGCGCGGAGCGGCGTCGACGCGATGGCACGCACGAGCGTGGCGCCGCCGGCCGCGCGAATCGCGGGAAGCAGCGTCGCGGTCGCGAAGTTCCCGACGCCGATGACGCTGACCCGGAGGGACCGCGGCGTGAAGGTCGCCGCGGGCCCCGGAGACGGCCTCCGGTGGGCCGCCGGGGCCGCCTGCGCCGCGCCGTCGCCCACACCGTACTCGAGCACCAGCGAGATGGGAGGTCGTCCGTCGCCGCCCCGCAGCGCCTCGTACCCCTCGGGCGCGCGATCGAACGGCACCTGGAGCCCGTGCAAGCCGTCGAGTCGCAGCCGTCCCGAGGCCAGCAGGTCGAGGAACTCGACCATGTTCCGTCGCTCGTCCCACGGCACGAATCCGGGAGGGTAGGCGTACCCCTTCTCCTCGAACTCGGGATCGTACCGTCCCGGCCCGTAGGATCGCGAGACCACGAGCGAGAGCTCCTTGTGATAGTAGAGCTCGCGCGGGATCTCGAGATCCACGAGCCCGACCACCACGACCCGCGCCCGATCGCGCGCCGCTTCTCCCGCCAGCGCGAGTGGAGAGTTGTCGGAGCCTCCGGCGGTGATCAGCGCCAGGTCCGCGCCGCGCCCTCCGCTCCAGGCGAGCACCGACTGCGCCGTGGATCGATCCAGACTCGTCTCGGCCACCTCCGCTCCTGAGTCGAGCGCGAGCCGGGCCCGGTCCGCCCGCGGATCGACGCCGAAGACGTGGGCCCCGGCGGCGACGCAGAGCCGGACCACGATCTGCCCGAGGAGTCCGAGCCCCACGACCAGCACGCGGTCCCCCAGCGCCGCCTGACCGGTGCGCAGCCCGTGCATCGCGATCGCGCCGATCGTGGTGAAGGCCGCATCCTCGAGGCGCACGCCGGTCGGAACCCGCGCGGCGAGATTCCGCGGCACCACGACGTACTCGGCGTGCGAGGCGGTCGTCCCCGCGCAGGCCACGGCGGCTCCGACTTCGAAGTCGTCCACGCCTTCCCCGGCTCCCACGACGATCCCCGCGAGGGAATAGCCGAGCGGCTGGGGCATCGCGAGACGCTCCCTTACTTTGCTGACGGTGGCGAGGACGCCGTCCGTCCGGACCGACTGCAGCACTTGCGCGACCTGATCCGGACGGCTCTTCGCCTTCTCCCAGATCGGCTGCTTCGCGGTGTGGAGCTTCGAAAGCTCGGTGCCCGTGGACACGACCGACCGCGCGACCCGCACGAGGATGCGTCCCGGGACCACGGCCGGAAGCGGAACCTCGGCGAGCGAGAGCGCCCCCTTGTCGGGATCGAGCACGAGCTGCTTCATCGCGCCTCCGCCACGGCGACCGTCTCGGGCAGCGGGCCCAGGTCCGGAACCCGGTAGCGATCCCGGTCGTCGCAGAACTCCTGGAGCCACGTCTCGAGGGTGAGGAGCGCCCAGATGCGGAGCGAGTGATCCTCCCGCCCACGCCGGTGCTCCTCGACGAGGCGCCGCACGACCCCGGGGTTCATGAGGCTTCGCTCCATCACGCGGCCGGGATCCAGGTATTCCGAGACGAGAGGCCTCAGGGGACCGCGGAGCCACGCGCGGAGCGGCGCGGAGAACGGAGCCTTGGGCCGCTTCAGGATGGATTCCGGGATCCGGCCTCGCATGGCCCGGCGAAGCAGGATCTTCGTGTCGACACCGTGGATCCGGAGCCGGGCGGGCAGACGCGCCACCAGGTCCACGACGTCGTCATCGAGGAGCGGCACGCGGATCTCCACCGAAGCCGCCATGCCGGCCTTGTCGGCGTAGAGGAGACCGAGATCGGGGAGGTAGTAGCGGAGGTCCACGTACGACATCCGATCGACGAGGTGCGATGCTCCGCGTCCCTCCCATGCCTCCCGAAGCGCCTGCACGCCCGCGCCGCCATCCACGTTCCCGTGGGGATCGCCGCCCAGGAGCTCCTCCAGCTCCGCCCCGTCGTAGTATGTCGAATACCCAAGAAACCGATCGAGCGGAGACGCGCCCGCGTACTTCAGGAATTTCTTCGCGAACCGGACGGAGCGCAGTCCGACGCTCCCGAGCGCGACCGGAAGGCCGCGGAAGAGAGGCTCGACGGCGTGCCGACGGAGTGCCATGGGCAGCTCCTGGTAGCGCGACGCGAGCAAGGTCGAGAGGTACTTGGTGTAGCCGCCGAAGAGCTCGTCCCCGCCGGCGCCGCTCAGGAGCACGGTGCTCGTCTCGCGCGCGGCCTGGCAGAGGAGGTAGGTGTTGATGGCCGCCGGGTCGGCGACCGGGTCTTCCAGATGCCGGACGATCTTCGGAAGGAGCGAGACGACGTCCGGCGTGAGCTCGATCTCGGTGTGCCGCGCGCCGAGCGCCGAGGCGGCCAGCCGGGCGAAGCGCGCGTCGTCCAGCGCGCCTTCCCGGAGCCGGTCGGAGGACCGGAACGCGATGGAATAGCTCCGGAGCTGGGTCACGCCCGCCGCCGTGGCCGCATGGAGCACGGCCGTGGAGTCCAGCCCGCCGCTCAGCAAGATCCCGACCGGGACGTCGGATCGGAGCTGCCGGCGCGCGGCCAGGTCGAGGGTCTGGCGCAGGCGATCGATCACCTCCACGTCGGAGAGTTCGGTCTCGGGCTCCATCGGGGGCACGTCCCAGTATCGCTGGATCGTGAAGACACCGGAGCGCCAGGTCAGGTAGCAGCCGGGCGGAACCTTCCTCACGCCCTCGAGCATCGTCCGGGGCTCCGGCACCCAGAGAAGGCGCAGGTAGCCTCGCAGCGCCTCCGGGTCGAGCCGCGGCTCGACGAGCCCCGAGGCCAGGACCGCCTTGATCTCCGACCCGAACGCGATCGATTCCCCGGAGCACGCGTAGTACAGGGGCTTGATGCCCAGGCGATCCCGCGCGAGCGTCAGGGTCCCGTCCCGATCGTCCCAGAGCGCGAAGGCGAACATGCCCCGCAGACGGTCCAGCGCCCCGATCCCCCACTCCACGAGGGCCGCGAGCAGGACCTCGGTATCGGTCTTCGACCGGAACGCATGCCCCCGGGATTCCAGCTCGCGTCTCAGCTCCACGTAGTTGTAGATCTCGCCGTTGTACGTCAGCGCCCAGCGCCCGTCGGGACTCGCCATGGGCTGATGCCCGAGCGGCGAGAGATCGAGGATCTGAAGCCTGCGGTTCCCCAGCGCCGCGGGCCATCGCCGCGAGGACCAGACCCCCTCGTCGTCGGGACCTCGATGGGCGAGCAGCCGCGTCATCCCGGCAACGCGCCTCGTGGGCTCCGTCCCGATGAGTCCCGCGATGCCGCACATGTCAGCAGGCCTCCGGCTCGAGAAGACTCTTCAATCCCCGCTGGAAGGAGACGAACCCGTGCTCGCGGTGGAACCTCCGCCGTCCGGCTTCGCCGAGGCGGGCGCGCAGCGGCTCGTCCTGGAGCAGGCGGAGGATCGCCTTCGCCAGAATCTCGGGACGGCCCGGGGGCACGAGAAGCCCGGTCTCGTTCTCCAGCACGGTTTCCCGGATTCCGCCGAGGGGCGTCGACACGACAGGGAGCCCGTGGCTCATCGCCTCGAGGATCACGACGGGCTGCCCCTCGACCGCGGTGGGCGGAAACACGAAGACCCGGGCGCCCCGGAAGAGCTGCGCCTTTCGGAGGCCGGTGGCGGAGGAGACGAACCGCACGCGCTCCGCGATGCCGAGCCGCCGGACCTCGGCGAGGACCTCCCGGCGCTCGCGATCGGACGACCACTCGCCGGCCAAACGGACCCGGACATCGGGACGTTCGCGCGCCACGGCCGGGATGGCCCGGACCAGGTCCCGGTACCCTTTTCCCTCGATCAGGTTGCTCATGTAGAGGACGTCGCACCGATCCTCCCCGTCCGGGCTCGGGAGGAATCCGGGAGGCGCGGGAATGCCGTTCGGGAGCACGCGGATTCGGTCCGCCGGGACCAGGCCCTCGAAGGCGCTCCGGCTCCGGTCGCTCAGAACGATGGCGAGCGGCACCTCGCTCAGGCACCAGCGCACGACCGCGCGCACGAGGCCGTTCGCGCCCCGGTAGAAGGTCCCGAACGATGATCCGTGGAGGTGCACGACGACCGGGACCCGGTGACAGCGCGCGGCCAGGATGAGGAGCGCGTCCCGCAGGAAGCCGAGCGTGGATTGCGCGATCGGCAGGTAGACGAGGCGCGGCCGGGTCCGCGCGAGCGCGCCGAGCATGCGGAAGGAGTGCCGGAACGCGAGCAAAACGTTCCGCGCGTCCAGGCGTCCGACGTTCCCGATCGGGCGGTGATCCGAGAGATCGAGGAAGGCGAGCGGGACGCCCTCGCGCGAGAGGCCGAGGCGGGCGAGCGCGGTCATCACGGTCATGCCGTTGAGGGGAGGCGGGAGCGGCCCGACGAGCAGGATCGGATCGCGGCTCATGCGAGGCTCACCTCCGCGGTGGTCACCCAGTCCCGGCTGTCGGCCGTGAAGAACTCGAGGATGCCCCGCACCATCGGCTCGATCCCGAGGTGCGCCTCCGCATAGCGCGCGCACGAATCCTGGATGCCGCGCCGTTCGCGCTCGGGGAGCGCGAGGTGCTCGGCCACGGCATCGGCGAACGCCTGGTCGGAGGGATGCCGCACGAAGACCCCGCCGGGGCTGTCGAGCAGATACTTCCACTCGGGCCCGTGGTACGGTCCCCGACGCCCCGCGCGCGCGAGCACCACGGGGATGCCGGCGAAGAGCGCGTCGGCCGCGGTCAGCCCCACGGTCCCGGGGTTCACGATGAGGTCGGAGCAGAGGAGCCACTCGGTGAGCTCGCCGGGATCACGCACGTCCCCGAGCAGATGGAAGTCGCGCCCCTCGACGAGACCGTGCGAGCGGGCGGCGCGGAGAACACGCCCGCGCTGCGGGCCGTCCCCGATGAAGAGAAGACCCGCGTCCGGAACGCGCGCGCGCACCCGGGCCAGGATCCCGGGGAGCCGGTGCTGCACCTTGGTCGAGACCATGCGGCCGAGCGTCGCGAGGTAGAACGGCAGGCCGAGCCCCTTGCGTCGCTTGAGCTCCTGCCTTCCGATCGCGAGCAGCTCGCGGCGCGCGGCCGCGATCGGCTTTCCGTCGGTCGAGTTCGGAGCCGCGGTGATGGGCTTCGATGGGAAGCGCCGGGCGAGTCTCTCGATCGCGTGCGGGTGGTAGCAGACGATTCCGTCCGCCATCGAGAGCTGGATCCATCGCCCGGGCGTGCCCGTGTTCGGCAGACCGGAGTAGAGCTCGCGATTGTCGATTCCCTGGGTCCAGAGCACCCGTTTGGCGCCGGGGAGACGGCGCGTGGCGAGGAGGGTCCAGGCGAAGTCGATCCGGGCGCCGTGCTCGATCAGGAGCACGTCGGGCGCGATTCGCTCGCAGGTCTCGAGGACATCGCTCCTCCAGCCCAGCCTTTGCGCGCACCGATGGACGTAGAGTCCCTCCGAGGCCGCGCGGTCAGAGGCGTCCGGAACACCGGGGACCCGCCCGCCCGCCACGACGACGTGCACGTCGACTCCGCCTCCGCGGATGGCCTGGAACACCGGGAGCCGGTAGCTGGCCAGGGTGCGCGTGACGTAGGCGAGCCGCGGCCCGCCCGAGCGGCGCAGAACCAGGCGGCGCCTCACCGGCTCCGTTCCCCGGTCTCCGAGCCGCCGCTCCTCGTCCAGCGCCTCGCCGAAGCGGACGAGCGAGGCGAGCACCGGCAGGCATGCGACCGTGAACGCTCCGACCAGGAGGAGGCTCAGGATCGGACCGGTCCGGGAAACCATTTCGGGAACGCCGATGCCCACGACGAGGGCGGACGCGATCACGAGACTCACCCGGATCTGGAAGGGGCGTGCCCGAGGAAGCCCGTGGAGGCCCGCCAGTCCGGCCCCGAGCAGGACCGCTTCCGAGGCGATGGTCGCGAGGGCGGCGCCGCGCATGCCGAGCCTCGGGATGAGCAGGAGGTTCAGGCCGACGTTGACCGAGGCCGCGCTGACCGAAGCGAAGGCGAGAAGACGCTGCTTCCCGACCGCGATGAGCCGGTTCAGGAGAATGCCGGACGCGAAACTCATGGGCAGCACCAGCGCCAGGATCGTGAGCGCCGCCTCGCCGGACCGGAAGGCATCTCCGTAGAGGAGCCCCATGATCCGCTCCGCCGAGCCGATCAGGATCATCGCGGCGACGCCACCCATGAGCGACGCGGCGAGCACCAGCGCCGGGAGCTTGCTGAGATCCCGCTCCCCCGCGGTGCGCGAGAGCTCGGGAAGCGCGGAGCGCGAGAGGATGCCCGCGAATCCGAGCACCGCGAAGATGATCGTGTATCCGGCCCAGTAGGTGCCGGCCACCGCTGCCCCGCACATGGCCGCGAGCATCGGCGTGTCGGCCTTGTTGTAGGTCAGGCTCATGGAGGAGGTGATGACCATGGGCCACCCGTCACGCAGGAGCTGCTCCGTGCGGTCGCCCCCCGATTCCCAGGCGGGGAGCCTTCGGACGTGCCACTGGATCGTCATCGCCCAGGCTAGATCGGCCATGAGGAAGGCCCAGGCCGCGAAGCGCAGGGATCCTTTCGCGAGCACCGCGACCGCCACCAGGGCGCAGAACACGACTTCGCGCACCACCGTCGCGATCGCGTAGGGCTGGGGACGATCCATCGCGAGCAGCAGCCAATCGGCGCGAAAGGCGAACACGATCGCGGCCAGCGCGAGGGGAGCCACGAACCCCGGGTCCCAGTGGAAGGCCCACGTCGCGGCCACCACGCCCAGCGCCCCCGCCAGCGCCAGCTTCAAACGGAGCGATCGCACGCTGCGGTTCACGGTGCGCCACTGCTCGGGATGCGTGGAGACCTCGCGGATCCCGATCGCGTCCGTGCCCCAGTTGGTCGCGACGAGCACGAAGCCGAGGAGCGTCACGGCGGAGGCGAAGAATCCGAGGCCGGACGGGCCGAGCGTGCGCGCGAGGAGGGCCGCGCTCGCCAGGGCCACGAGCTTTCCCGCCACGTGACCGGATCCGAGCACGAAGAACGTGCGCATCACTCCCCCGACTCTCACGGCGCCTCCGGTGCCTGGGCGCGCAGCCGGGCCAGGATCCCGCTCGCCATCCCGATCGCGAACCACGTGGGCCAGGCGATGGACGGCAGGTCGAGCGGCGTCCCGGAGAGCCCGTAGAGGCACATCGCGATCAGGACCAGGAGCACGGCGATACCCACGGTCCGATCGATGGTCCGGATGGAGCGAAAGGCCGCGCGCGCCGCGTCTCGCATGCTGAGCGCGATCACCGCCGCGAAGACGAGGAGCCCCACGATCCCGCTTTCCGTGAGCACGCGGAGGTACTGGTTGTGCGCGCCGACGTTTCCTTCATCCAGGTCGCGGTCTCCCGTCTCCGAGAGAAGAAACGCGCCGAACTGCCGGTTCAGGGCCGACGTGGAGTGGAGCCCCCGTCCGAACATCTTCTGGGCCAGGGTCGCCTTCTGGAAGCCGATCGCCTGCGCGGCGAAGAGGACGCCCCTCCCCGAGGCCAGCTCGTAGTAGGAGCCGGAGGAGAGCGGGCGGATCGCTTCGTTCAGGACCGTTCGGGTCTGGGGAAGCGCCACGGCGCCGACGGAAACGATCAGGATCAGCGCCAGGGCGAGCGCCCCGCGTCCCATGAAGCACAGGAACCCGCACGCCTCGACGAGCGTGGCGACGAGGGCGCTCCGCACGAGGGGCGTCCACGAAGTCAGAGCCAGGAGGACGCCCCAGAGCGTCATCCCGCCTCTCTGGAGCGCCGTGGGGTAGGAGCACGCGAGGGCGAGCGCGAACGGCAGCCCGATCCCGGCGCGCATCGTGATGTCGAGCGGATGATGGTAGAACCCCGTCACGCGCGTCACGTCGTCCGGGCTCTGGAGCGCGCCCGCCAGGGGATGGATCACGCCGAGGAGCTGGAGCCCCGCCCCGAGGAGCGGCACCAGGCCGTAGGAGGCGAGGACCCAGGCCGCCGCGTGGAGATGTCGTGCCCCGAATCCGACGCGCTTCCCGATCCAGAAGAACGCCACGGGAAGCGCCAGCCGGTGGAAGTCCGCGACGGCGGAGATTCCGCTCGGACCGAGGAGGATTCCCAGGAAGGAGATCGCGACGTACGCGAGGAGCGCGACCTCCAGCATCCGGGGAGCGCGCAGATCTCCGTCCCGCAGCACGACGATCCAGGCCACGCTCGGGACGATCACGCCCACCACCGATTGGAAGTTGAGCTTAAGGCCCCCGATCTCGACGAATTTCTGGTTCCAGAAGCAGTCGATGACCGGCCGGAGGGCCAGAGAGGCGAGAGCCCCCGAAACGGGCGCCAGGAAGACCGGGATCGCGAGCGCGAGCGCGCCGACGAGCGCTATGGCCGCGGGGCCGAGGCCGGCGCTTCCGCCGATCAGGACCGCCGCGGCGCCCGCGGCGGGGCCTCGAAGCTTCTCGAGGCGCCTATCGGGACGCGCGGGAGGAGGTGACGTAACCGGTTGGGCCGCGATCGAGGCGGAGCGCGGCGAGTCCTGATTTCCCGAGGAGGTACACGAGGCCGGCGATGATGCCGGCCACGATGCCCGTCAGCGCGCGCGACATGCGGTGCGGGCGCGTCGGCTCCATGGCGGGATCCATGATCGTGAAGACCGGGGTCTCGTTCTTCTCCTGGATGCTGGCCAGCTCGTACTGGCGGGAAAGAAGGGCGTAGATGTTCTCGTTGAAGTGGACCTCGCGCTCCAGCCGGCTCTGCTTCAGCAAGAGCTCCGGCGCGTTGCCGATCCTCGCGTTGGCGGAGCGGAACGCGGCCAGCTCGTTCTCCGACTGGTTCAGGGATTGCTTCGACTCCGACAGCCGATCGCGGACGAACCCCAGCGCGTCGCGCGCCCGGGTGGTGCGCACGTCGGTGTTGAACCGGCGCAGCTCCTGCGCGAGGAGATTCGCGATGCCCGTCGCGATGGCGGCCGACTCGTGCGTGACCGAGATCTGGAAGACGCCGCTCCGCTGATCGAACCGGGTGGCGATCGTCTTCTTGAGCCGGGACATCGCGGCCTCCTGCTTTCGCTTGGGGGTTCCCGAGCGGGGCGAGAAGACGCTCGCGTAGGTCTCGCCCGGCGTCCTTCCCGTCGGCTGGGTCAGGAGGTCTCCGAGCGTGGCGCGGCTCGTGATGATCGCGGTGTAGGAGTAGCCGTTCTCCTTCCGGGACTGCCCCGGCAGGATGCCGCCCGGAAGGATGTCGCTGGACTGCGCCAGGCTGAGGAGGCTCGAGAGATCGCTGTACGAGTCGAGGAGGATCGAGGTCTCGGCGACGTAGCGGGGCGGCAGGACGAACGTGATCCCGACCGCGAGCAATGCCGCGACGATCATGACCGTGAGGAGCCGCAACACGTCCCCGCGCGTGCCCGGCAGGGCGCCGCGGACGCGACGTGCCGTGCCTTCCGTGACCCGGAACTCGGCGGCCTGGGTCACTTGGTCGCCTCGTGCGCGAGGAAGATGGTGGTGACCGCGCCGGAAAGGATGCCCATGATCGTGGCCATGTCCTTGAGCGTCTCCTTCTTCTGATCGGGCGGCCTGGCCGGCACGATGATGAGGGCGCCGGGCTCGGGCTCCGGATCCCACCACATGTGGCGGGCCGACCGCACCCTCCCGTTGGGCTGGATGACCCGGACGCGGGACTTGTCCGACTTGTCGGTGTACCCGCCGGCCTGATCGATGTAGTCGCCCAGCGACCGGCCCTTCTCGTAGAGCACGCTGGAAGCCAGGCCCACTTCCCCGACGACCTTCACCGACTTCGGCTCCCGGGGGATCTCGATCACGTCGCCGTCCTCGAGCACGAGGTCGTGCCGCCCGCCGCGCTTCCTCGCGACGCTCTGCACGTCCACCGCGAGACGTCCCGCGTTCCCCTTCTTTCGCGTGAAGGTGGCCGCGCGCGGATAGGCGGAGGGCTTGAGCCCGCCCGCGCGCTGCAGGAGCGACGAGAGCCGCTCGTCCTTCTTCTGGAGGGAATAGGCGCCGGGGTACATCACCTCGCCGGTGATGACGACGTTCCGCTGGAACTCCCAGTCGGGGGTCTCGCGCACGAAGACCTGGTCCCACTTCTGGAGCGCGAACGAGGAATCCGCGGAGTGCAGCGCGTAGTCCCCCTTGATCGGCACCTTGTAGACCGCCGCGGCCTTCGTGGTCGCGATGGTCGAGGAATCGATGCGCGAGACCTCGGCCTGCATCTTGTAGGCCGACTCCTGCAATCCTCCGGCGCGGAAGATCAGATCCATGACGGTCATGCCGTCGAGGAACTCGTAGGCGCCGGGCTTCCGCACGCTGCCTCCGACGGTCACGGTATGGCGATCCTGGATGTCCCACACCGAAGCGACCGCGAGCGAGTCCATCTGCCGGAGCTCCAGATCGTCGTCCGCCTCTCCCGCCATGGCCTCGGCCAGATTGAAGGAGCGGATGCTCCGCGTGAGATCGGGGTTCGTGCGGAAGATCTGTGCCCGGCTCATGTAGGCATCGGGATCGAGACCGCCCGCGTCGTTGACCAGGTTCGAGACCTTCATGCCGGCATGCCACTGGAAGATCCCGGGGTGGTTCACGGGTTTCCCGGAGATCTCGACCGTGTTCCGGCGCGTGTCCCCGATCCGGAAGACCTGGACGATGTCGCGATCCAATACCGCTGGATTTCGCGTGGAGTCCGCCACGATGTCCCGGAGCGGCAGGTCGAGCGCCACGCGGTCCTGGCCGCTGAGGGAGTCGCGCTGCGCGAAGGGAACGATCCGGTCGATCAGCGCGCGATCCACGACGGCGGTGGTGAGGACGCCGCCGCAGAGGCGCAGGAGGTCCTGGAATCCCTCACCCTGGGCGAGCTCGTAGATGGCCGGGCGATGCACTTCGCCGACGATGGCCGCGACGCGGCCGATCGGGGGCACGAACACCACGTCGCCGCTCTGGAGCCGAACGTCCTCCGCGCGGCTCCCGGTGAGGATGTATCCGTAGAGGTCCACCTGACGATAGGCGACGTTGTGGCGGATGATGCGGATGGAGCGCATCGAGCCCCGCGCCGTGGGCCCGCCCGCGTTGTAGAGCGCGTTCAGGACCGTCGAGACGGAGGAGATCGTGTAGCCGCCGGGGCGCACCACGTCCCCCAGGATGAAGACCTGGATCGTGCGGAGCTTCCCGAGGGTCACGTCGACGAACGTGCTGGGCCGTCGCGCGCGGATGCCCGAGTAGACGGTCGAGAGCCGGTCCGTGATGAGTCGCTTCGCCTGAGCGAGTGTCAGCCCGTTCAGCACGACCTGTCCGATGTCGGGGACCGAGATCGTCGCTTCGCGGTTCACGGTCGAGGAGTGCGTGTACTGGTTGTCCCCCCACACCTGGACGATGACCTCGTCGCCGGGGCCGATGGGGTACTCGGGATCCACGGGACCGGTCGCCAGCGGCTCGAACGTGGTCGGCGCGTATCCGAAGATCTCGTAGCCGAAGGGCAGGACCGGCTCGGTGGTCCGGATCCGCTTCGCGATCTCCTTCGAGAATTCCGGAAGATCCTCGGGACGGACCTTGGTGCGCGGCTGCGCCTTGACGAACACCGGAGGCTGCTCCTCCATGGGAACGAGCGCGTTGCTGGGGCGCTGCGGTCCGACGCCCGTCGTGTCCGAGAACTGGGCCGAGCCCGGGCCCTTCTCTCCCCCGGGGAGATAGTCGTTCAGCGCATCCGGGTTGTACCCGGCTGCTTCGAGCGCCTCGCGGATCTGGTCCGGCGACATCCCGCTCTCGTCGATCCGCTGGCGCACGTCCTCCTCGGTGTGGCCGCTCGACTCGACCTTCTTCCGCACCTCGGCCTGGGACTGCCCGAACGCGGGGACGTGCGACAACATGAGAGACAGAGGGAGAATCGCGAGTACGACGCGGAGAAAGCGCGGCAGTTTTCCGGATGTGTGCTTCGTCTTACGTTCCGTCCCTGGTCCCACCACAACCCATCCCCTGTACGGCGCACGCTGACGAAGATCGCCGACGAAGTGCTACAGCGGGATTGATACCACGGTCCATCGACAACGTCAACGGGTCCGGCACGATTTTGGCCAATTCGAGACTTTTCTCCCCTCCCGCCGCGTCACGGCCGCGACGCCGTTTGTGCTACCTTCCGCCCCGTGCCGGGACCCATCCCGTTCCACAGACCCTCCATCACGCAGGCCGAGATCGACGCGGTCACGGCGGTGCTCCGCTCCGGCTGGCTCACGACGGGACCCAAGGCCCGGGAACTGGAGGCGGCTGTCATCAAATACGTTGGCGGCGGCGACCTGCGCGCGGTCTGCCTCTCCTCCTGCACCGCGGCCCTCCATCTCGCCCTGATCGCGGCGGGCGTCGGATCCGGCGACGAAGTGGTCACCTCTCCGTACACCTTCGTATCCACCGGCGAGACGATCCTCTACCTCGGAGCGAAGCCTGTCTTCGTCGACGTCGAGGCTTCGACGAGGAATCTCGACCCGGGGAAGCTCACGGCCGCCCTCACGAAGAAGACGAAGGCCATCGTGTCGATCTCCATCGCGGGCCACCCCTGCCGCGCCGCCGAGATCGCCGCGATCGCGCGCGACCGGAAGATCCCCGTGATCGAGGACGCGGCGCATTCGCTCACGGCCCGCATCGGAGAGACGCCGGTCGGAACGCAGGCCGACATCACCTGCTTCTCCTTCTACGCGACCAAGGGCGTGACGTCGGGAGAAGGAGGGCTGGCGGTCACGGCGAGGCGGGAATGGGCGGACCGGATCCGGAGGCTCAGCCTGCACGGATTGTCGGACGGCGCGTGGTCGCGCTACGACAAGGGCGGCTGGTGGGAATACGACGTCACGGAGCTGGGCTACAAGTACAACCTGACCGACATCCAGGCCGCGCTGGCGCTCGCGCAGCTCACGCGGGCGGAGGAGATGCGGTCCCGGCGCGAGACGATCGCGCGGCGCTACGAGGAAGGGCTGCGCGGCCTGCCCGGTCTTCGGACGCCCACGGCCGCGCCCGGGATCCGACATGCCTGGCATCTCTACCAGATCGCGATCGGGCCGGGCGGGCGGGTGGACCGGGACGCCCTCACGCTGGCGCTTCGCGAGGACGGTATCGGCACGAGCGTCCACTTCAAGCCGCTCCACCTCTTTCCGTTCTATCAGCGCGAGCTGGGCGTTCGCGAGGGACAGCTGCCTGTGGCGGAGGGCTGCTACCGCGAAGCGCTCTCGCTCCCCATCTTTCCCGACCTGAGCGGTTCGGATCAGGACCGGATCATCGGGCGGATCCGGCACCACCTGGGCTAGGACGCCCGGGAGTACTCCCGCGCGACCCTCCCCTCGGGCGTCGCGGCGCGACGCGGCGCGCGCTCGCAGACCAGGGCGCCATGATAGGTGGAGAGGCTCGTGGCCAGACCGGGGTGGAGCCGGAGCAGCGCCTCCTTCACGTGGTAGGCGAGCCGCCCCTTCACTCCCCCGCTCCGGTAGACGTAGGCCCCCTTCGCCGGCGTCGTGACCTTCTCGCGCACCACGCGGAGGTCGCAGGACTGCGCCAGTCTCCGGATGGATTTTCGTGAATAGAAGTTGATGTGCCCGACCGGATCGAACACGAAATCCCTCGGCATCCGGAGCGTGTCCTCGAGCGGCACCTCGACGAACACGTGCCTCGCCACCCGGGAGGCCTCGTACAGGAGCTGGCGAGGGTGCTCGACGTGCTCGAGGACGTGGCTCAGGATCGCCAGATCGAACCTCGAGTCCTCGTAGGGTATCCGGTACCCGTCGAAGAGCCGGCACTCGACGAGGCGCGGAATCCCGGCGGATTCGATCGCCGCCACGCCGGAAGCCGAGATCTCCAGCGCGTGGAGCGCATCCGAAAAAGAGAGCTCCGAAAGCCGTCTCAGGATCGAGCCGTCTCCGGCCCCGATCTCGAGCACGGAGCGGCGCGGCAGGTCGGCGCAAAGGGAGACGATGACGTCGGCCTTTCCCACCGCGCTGAGCCACCGCCACCGGGAGTCGCCTTCCTCGTAGTACTCCTCGTAGTTCTCCTTCAGCCTCTCGCTCAATCCGATTCCCGACATGGCCACCTCCTCCCGCGGTCATTCAAGCACAGGCGGAGAATCAGGAAAAGGCGTACAATCCGCCGCCATGGCGAACGAAGATCCGGACCAGGAACACAAGGAGCAGCTGCGCGCGGCCCTCGAGGAAGGGGGCGCGAGCAGGGTGGTCGCCCTGATCCAGGGGACGCCGGACGCGGTGTCGCGGCGGAAGCTCTACACCCTGGCCCGCCAGGTCCTGCCCGACCGGCACGCGAGCGAGCGGAGCTTCGACGACGTGATCCGGATCGCCCGGGCGGGCATCGCCGAGGGACTGAGGCAGGCGGACCTCGCCCGCGCCCGATCGGACGCCGACGAGACCCGGGAGTGCGTCGATTTCGCCAACCGTCTCTCCTACAACCTCTCCGCGGATCTCGCGGAGTGCTGGCCGGGCGACGAGGCGCGCCGCGGGCGCCGGCACTTCGAGGCGGGGCTGCGCGCCGGCTACGATTGCGTCGTCTGGCGCCAGGAGCTGGGCAAGCCTCCCGAACGGCGGGCGATGGCGCACTGGGCCGTGGGCATGCATCAGCTCTCGCTCGGGAACCTCGTCGAGGCGCTCTGCGCCTTCGAGGCCGCGTTCGGCCTGGCCGTCGAGGGCGCGACGGACCCGGCGGGCCGCGTCGGGAAGCCCGAGACCCACGTCAAGGCGAACGGCGATTTCGGCGTCATCCTGTACTACGGATATGCGGGCATCGCGCGCCACAAGCTCGGGGACGAATCAGGGGCGCGCCAGCTCGAGCGGGCCTGCGCTGCGTTCGAGCAGACGGTGAAGGACCCCAAGGACGAGGAGGTCGCGGAGGACGCGGCCTTCGGGCTGGATCAGCTGCGCTGGGTGGGGCGGAAATTCGAGGGCGTGGACACGGCGGTTCCGGCTCAGCGATAGAGCAGCTTGATCTTCCCCCAGGTGGTGGCCTCGACGGCGGTCGAGGCGCCCTCGTTCAAGGTCAGGCTGTTCGTGTAGATGAAGTCGCCCTGATTGGTCCCGGAATTGTTCGCCGCGTTCCCCGCCACGTAGAACGTGATCGAGCCCGCTCCGGCCGCCGGCGCGGTCCAGTTGAACGCCCACGTGCCCACCGGAAATCCCGTCAGGGTCCCGTCCGTTCCAGGGGTGATCGTGGAATGCCCG
>Ga0075423_10000034_pt1 | contig 68671 bp, 66 predicted proteins | sample SoiMethybrSBSTD2_FD_80114 | JGI IMG/M metagenome (GOLD analysis project Ga0075423, IMG submission 80114) | Bulk soil microbial communities from a Populus tree surrounding site in Tennessee, USA - Soil MetaG P. TD hybrid SBSTD2 | ecosystem: Environmental > Terrestrial > Soil > Tree plantation... | reverse complement strand
GGCGGTGTCGACGCCGACCACGCGATCGCCGGCCGTGCGGATCGCGACAACCTCGACGCCCTGCTCGATGCGCACGCCCTGTCGCCGCGCTGCCTCGGCATAGCCGGTCGTGACCGCGGTCGGGTCGCCGTACCCGGAGTCGGGCTCGTAGAGCGCCGCGCCAAGCCCGTGGGGATCGATGCGTGGCTCGACACGCGCGAGCTCGCTCGGCTCCAGCACCTCGGCGCGAACGCCGAACCGCCGCTGGAGCGCCACCGTCTCCTCGAGCTTGGCCCGCATCGCCCGGGAGACGCCGATCACGGCGCCGCAGCCGACGTAGCCGGATTCACTGCCGACCGCGTCGCGGAAGGCGCGAAAAGCGGCGAGCGACCGCACGACCATCTGGCTGGTCTCCGGTGTCGGATAGAGCTGGCGGACGATGCCGACCGAGCGCCCGGTGCCGCCCGAGGCGAGGAAGCGGCGCTCGAGCACGAGCACGTCGGTGAGGCCACGCGCGGCGAGATGAAACGCGATGGAGGCGCCGGTGACGCCGCCGCCGATGATGATGACGTCGGCGCGCCGGCTCACCTCGTCGCGGCCGTCATTTCGGCGGCTTCGATCTCGTCCAGGAGCCGCGCCGAATCACCGCCCCGGATCGTTCCCTCGATCAGCACGCGGGCGTAGACGCGGCTCCAGCCGGGGTGGCGCTTCTGGGAGACGCGGCCGACGTAACCTTCGCTGAACGATCCGATGATGTTCGCGCAGGGGCTGGTGTAGCTCGTGATCTGCAGGAGCACCGATTCGCCGAGGAGCAGGTGGCTGCCCGGCACGAGCGCTGCCCAGTCGAGCCCCTCGAGCGTGACGTTCTCGCCGATCGCGCCGGGCACGACGTCGTGGCCCTCGGCGCGGAGCGCCTGGATCATCTCCATCGAGTAGAGGCACACAGATCGCTCGGGACCGCCGTGGAGCTGGCGGTTGCGGTGAGCGTCGCCCTCGAGCCCGAGGACACGGACCTTCGCATCCGGTACCGCCGTCTTCGGCACGCCGCCGGGCGAGACGCTGATCTGGATGATTTTCCCGCTCACTCCGAGACCCCCGCGTCGATCGTTCGCGATCCGGCTTCGATTGTACGCGAGCGCGCCATCAGCACGACGTGCGGCGGATCATCCGCTGGACGCGCGCTTCCAGGACGAGCTCCCCGCGCTGGTTCAGCACGCGGTGGCGATAGGTGACGATGCCGCGGTCCGGCTTCTTCGTCTCGCGCTTGTCGGCCACCTCGACCTCGACGGTGAGCGTGTCGCCTTCGAGCACCGGAGCCGTCACGCGGATCTCGCCGCCGAGGTACGCCATCCCGGTCCCGTGAATCAGCCCGGTCTGCATGATCAGCCCCTCGGAGAGCGAGAACGTGAGGGCGCCCGGCGCCGCGCGCCGCTTGAAGACCGACTCGCGCGCGACGTACTCCATGTCCATGAAGAGCGGCTCCGTGAAGCCGCACAGGTTGACGAACGAGACGATGTCGGTCTCCGAGACCGTGCGGCCGCGCGTGCGATACACCGCGCCGATCTCGTGCTGCTCGAAGGACAGTCCTTCACCGATCATGGCTTCCTCCCCCGCTCGAAGACCATGAGCCACACGTCGGAACGCGGGGCGTAGTCGCGCGCCTCGGCACCCCAGCGATACACGGTCTCCTGACGCGGCACGATGTCGACGACGCCCACACGCGTGAAGCTCCGCTGGTACTGCTCGAACCAGCCGAAGATCGTCTGGTCGGAATCCGGCCGCACCAGCCACGACCTCGTCGCGCTGACGAAAACGAGGTAGCGGGGGGCGGCGGCCTCGACCTCGCGGATCATCTGGCGCTGCATCGCCGACGCGTACGGCTGAAGCTCCATGAGCGGGTAAGTATAGATGTAGCCGGTGGCGGAGCGCCTCCCCGAATAGAAATAAATCTGCGGCTCGGAGCCGATCACCGCCACGCGCTCGTCGGGTCGCGTCCGCTCCCTGATGTAACGTGCGATTTCCACCGACTCCGGGAACGGGTTACGACCGTAGATGCTTCGCGAGACCTGATCCGGCGCGAGCGCGAACAGGACGTCGCGGGAGGTCAGGATCGGCTGCAGCAGCGCGGCCGCCACGATGACCGCCGGCACCCCGACACGGAGCGCGATCGATCGCGCGCCGATCGGAATCAGCGCGACGGCCTCGAGGCCCAGGCCGGCGGCGATGGCGAGCGCCGGGAGCATCAGGAGAAAGTAGTGGGGCCTGAAGTGCAGGCCGACCGCCGCGGCCAGGCACGACGAGGCCATGAGGAGCAGGAGCGGATTTCGGGCGGGCCCGCCGCGGCGAGCGACGGCCACGAGCCCGACGATCGCGAGCGCCAGGGTCACCGAGATCGACGCCGCGATGGCCGAGACGCTTCGGACGAGATTCGTCCATCCCGTCGCCAGCCCGGCCGAATAGGTCGAACCGTAGACGACCGACCAGAACCAGAATGTCTGCAAGGTGCCGGCTCGCCAGAGGAGCAGACAGACGAGCACCAGGGGTATGACCGCGCCCGCAACGAGTAGAGCGGTGGCCTTGAGACGGGACGGCCAGGTCTCGTCATCGCTCGGCGCCCCGGGGAGAAGCAGAGACGCGGCGCCGCCGGCGAGGAAGACCGCCGCGCTCTGCTTGCACAGCAACGCGAGGCCGAACAGAATGCCCGCGGCGATCGTCAGGAGCGCGCGCCGGTGGCGCGAAGGGCTCGTGACCACGAGCCAGCCCGCGACGACCGGCACGAGCACGAAGTGCTCCGCGTACGCCGCGATTCCGAGGATCCTGGGATTCAGCGCCTGCGTCCCGAACAGCACGGCTGCGACGCCGGCGGCGAGCGGCCCGGCAAGGCGCAAGGCCAGAAGACACACGAGGAGCGTGGTGAGCGATGTGACCAGGAGGAGACCTGTGTGGACCGCCGCGGTCGTCTGGCCGAGCGCGGTGAGGACCAGCGCATAGGCGCCGTAAATACCCGGCGCCTTCAGATTGTAGGCGCCGGCGTACGGCGGCACGCCCGAGAGCAGGAGCTGGCCGAAGTACGCGTACTCGCCCTCGTCGCGATCGAGCGGCACCTCGAGCAGCCGGACCCTGATCGCCGCAGCGCCGATCAGGACGAGCGCCACCGCCAGCCACGCCCAGGCGCGCGAGTTCACCCGCGCACCTTCTCGTAGAGCGTGATCTTCGGCCGGTTGCCGGGATCCCGGAAGACATGGCGGTCGGGCTCGGGGATGTTCTCCCAGATCGTATCGGCTACCGGCAGGTCGACCTGCCGGTAGCGCGGTAAGGTGACGTTGGCTCTGAGGTACTGGAGCGTGCGGTCGGCGTCTTCCTTCGCACCCGGCGCGACCGGCCGGAATCGGAAGAAGTAACGCACGATCACCCAGTCGGGCGGCGGCCACCCGTCGAGACTCTGGCAACCCTGTCCGCCGCGCACCTCGAGGCCCGTGTGGAATCGCAGCGGAAGGTCGCCGTACGAGATGTACACGCGGTCGCCGGGCCGCGCGCCGGCTTTCAGATGCCTGACGATCCCCTCGATCGGCCCGGGCGCGTGATGGGTGATCTCGTCGACATACTTGACGAGCGTCATCGAGAACCGTCCGTGGCTCAGGTCGGCTCGGTCTGGGAGGATCGCCAGAAACAGGATCGCCCCAGCCAGCGCCCAGCTTCGCGTCGCCACGACCCCGATGATCCGCGCCTGCAGGAGCGCCAGTACGGGCAGGAGCGTCAGCACGTACCGGAAAAAGGCGAAGGGGACGGTTGCGACCACGAGCAGGTGCGCGACGACGAACGCGACGAGGAAGAGGCAGCTCCGCGTCTCGCCGGAGGTGAAATCGAGCCGCATCCGCGTGACGACCGCGACCACCACGAGGGCGGTGACCAGGATCAGCAGCGAGAACGCGTAGAGCTCGATCCGCCCGACGTAGCGGCCGAGGTTCGCCCCGAACGAGGCGGCCGAGCTCAGTGAAAGCAGCGCGCCGCTCTTGCCGCCGAGATCGGTTCCGAGGAGCCAGGGAACGTTCACGATGACCGGCGCGGCGAGAGCGACGACGAGCCAGGGCAAGGTCGCCCGGTCGAACGCGGCGACCAGAAATCCGAGGACCAGGCCGGCGACGGCACCGAAGAACAGCAGATGGCTTGTGTGCACGAGCACCGTGAGCGACAGCGCGAGTCCCGCGGCGGCGAGTCGCGGCGAGCGCCGCAAGCCGAAGAAGAAATAGAGGATCCAGATCGCCGCGAAGATCGCCGGCGCGTAGTAGCGGCACTGCCGGACGTGCAACAGGAACGGCACCGAGAGGAGCAGGGAGCCAGCGGCGACGAGCGCAATCAGCCGATCGGCGAAGACCCGCCGCGCCAGGAGGTACATGGACGGAATCGCGAGGAGGCCGAGCAGCGCGAACGGCAAGCGTGCGGCAAAGGTGCCGGCGCCGAAGATCCAGAAGGATGCCGCGGTGAGATAGATCGGCAGCCAGGGCGTCTGGCGCCAGAGGTAGTTCGCGTCGTAGTCGGCACCGCACTCCTGCGAGATCAGGCTGGCGCCGTCCCAGGCCACCGGGACGCCGAAGCGGAGCACGTTCTTCGCCAGCAGCGCGGTCTCGGCCTCATCGTCCCAGAGATAGCGATCGCCGAGGCCTGGAAAGATCAGGAGTGCGGCGACGAGCGTCAAGCCCGCGACCGCGCTATTCGCCCAGATACGCTCTCCGGACATCGGCGTTCTCCGACAGTTCGGCCGCGGTCCCAGCCAGCGCGATGGAGCCCGTCTCGAGCACGTACCCTCGGTGGGCGATGGAGAGCGCCATCGCGGCGTTCTGCTCGACCAGGAGAATCGTCATGCCCTGACGATTGATGTCGGTGATCGTGTCGAAGATCTGCTCGACGAGGACGGGAGCCAGCCCCATGCTCGGCTCGTCGAGCAGGAGCAGGCGTGGATTGGCCATCAGCGCGCGCCCGATCGCGAGCATCTGCTGCTCGCCGCCGGAAAGGGTGCCGGCCACCTGGCCGAGCCGCTCGGCCAGGCGCGGAAACAGACCGAAGACCCGATCGAGATCGGCCGCGACGCCGACGTCGCTCCGGAGATAGGCTCCCATCATCAGGTTCTCGCGGACTGTCAGCCGGTTGAAGATCCGGCGGCCCTCGGGTACATGCGCGATGCCCCGCGCGACGATCGTGTGGGGCGGCACCTCGATGAGTGATTCGTTCTCGAGCGTGATGGCGCCGCGACTCGGGTGCAGGAGCCCGGAGATGGTCTTGAGCGTGGTGGTCTTGCCGGCGCCGTTGTTACCGAGGATCGTGACGATCTCGCCCCGGCCGACCTCGAGACCGACGCCGTTGAGTGCGCGAATCTCGCCGTAGGCGACATCGATCGACTCGACCTTAAGCACCCGACCTCGCTCGTGGCCCGGCGCCCCGCTTGCCGAGGTAGGCCTCGATCACGCGCGCGTTGCTCTGGACCTCGCGGGGCGGTCCCTCCGCGATCTTCTCGCCGTGGTCCAGCACGGTCACGCGGTCGGAGACCTCCATGACCACGCGCATGTTGTGCTCGATCAGGATGATCGCGAGCTCGAGATCGGCGACGAGCCCGCGCAAGAGATGCATCAGGGCGCTTGCCTCGCCCTGGGTCATCCCGGCGGTCGGCTCGTCGAGGAGCAAGAGGGCCGGCTCGGACGCGAGCGCCCGGGCCAGCTCGAGCCGCCGGCGATCGCCGTACGGCAGATTGCGGGCGACGACGTTCACGCTGGCCTGCAGGCCGACGCGCTGGAGCAGGCGCACCGCGCGCGCGGCCAGCTCGGACTCGGTCCGTCGAAAGCCGGGGTTTCGCGAGAGGACGTCCCAGAGCCCGAGCGTGATCCGCGAATTCATGCCCACGAGCACGTTCTCGATCGCGGTCATGTTGGAGAACAGGCGGATGTTCTGAAACGTCCGGCAGATGCCCAGCGCGGTGATCTGATCGGGGCGCAGGCCGAGGAGCGGCCGGTCGCGGAAGGTGACGCTGCCCTCGTCCGCGGCGTAGAGCCCGGTGAAGACGTTGAAGAGTGTCGTCTTGCCGGCGCCGTTGGGCCCGATGATCGACGCGATGCCCCGGTCGACGGCGAAATCCACCGCGTGCAGCGCGGTGAGTCCGCCGAACCTCTTGGTGACCCCGCGGGCCTCGAAGAGGGACGGCACGGTCAGTGAGCGAGCTCGCGCTGGCGGCGCCGCGCGGGGAAGATGCCTTGGGGCCGGAAGATCATCATCAGGACCAGGATGATGCCGAAGACCATCCGCTCGTACTTGGCCGGCTCGAACTGGGTCGGGAGATCGGCGAGGCTGAAGCCGAAGATGGTCACGCCGGCGTTCTTCAGCTCGTTGAGCCAGAGCGAGAACCCCTTCAGGACCTGAAGATTGAGGACGGTCACGACCGTGGCGCCGACTATCGCGCCGGGAATGGAACCCATCCCGCCCAGGATGACCATGGCCAGCACGCCGATCGACTCGAGGAACGTGAACGACTCGGGATTGATGAAGACCTGCTTGGCGGAGAACAGGACGCCCATGACGCCGGCGAACGAGGCGCCGCAGGCGAAGGCCATGAGCTTCATGCGCACCAGCGGCACGCCCATGGAGCGGGCCGCGAGCTCGTCCTCGCGGATCGCCTCCCAGGCCCGGCCGATGTGCGAGTCCTCGAGCCGGCGATTGGCGATGATCACTGCGATCACGATGGCCAGCGCGAGGAAATAGAAGTACTCGCCGTACGGCATCCCGAACGGCGTCGGCGGTCGCGAGATCGGCGTGATGCCCTTGGGACCGTTGGTGAGGTTGATCGGCTTGTCCAGGTTGTTGGCCAGGACGCGAATGACCTCGCCGAATCCCAGGGTGACGATGGCGAGATAGTCGCCGTGCAGCCGCAAGACTGGGAGGCCGAGCAGGATGCCCGTGACCGCCGCGGTGCCGAGCCCAACGAACAGGAACACGTAGAACCACCAGCCGGCCAGCGGGAATCCCTCGCCGCCGAAGATGATGTTGGCGTGCGGCGAGCCGAAGATGGCCCAGGAGTAGGCCCCGACCGCGAAGAAGGCCACGTAGCCCAGATCGAGCAGCCCGGCCAGGCCCACGACGATGTTGAGACCGAGGGCCAGCGCGACGAAGATGCCGACCTGGGTCGCGACCTCGAGGTAGTAGCTGTTGAAGTACCCGATGGCCGGCATCAGCACTAGGAGCGCGATGGCTAGGAGCCCCCACCGGAGGCGCTCCGGGATTCGCGCCTTGTAGACGAACAGCAGCGAGCCCTGAAACAGGAGGAACACCAGGACCGAGCGGGGGAACGTGGCGACCGCGAACGCCGACAGCGCCAGTACTGCCACCGCGATCAGCGAGTGGATCATGCCCGCTCTCGCACGATCTCGCCGAGCAGGCCCTTGGGCCTGAAGATCAGGATCAGGATCAGGATCGAGAAGGCGAGGATGTCCTTGTACTCGGCGCCGAACGCGCCGTTGGTGAGCAGCGAGAGATAGGCGGCGGCGAACGCCTCGAGCAGCCCCAGGACGAGCCCGCCGAGCATCGCGCCCGGGATGTTCCCGATCCCGCCGAGCACCGCCGCGGTGAAGGCCTTGAGCCCCGGGATGAATCCGCTGTAGGGATTGATCAGCCCGTACTGCACGCCGAAGAGCACGCCGGCGGCCCCGCCCATCGCGCCGCCGATCAGGAACGTGAGCGAGATGATCCGGTTGACGTCGATCCCCATGAGGCTCGCCGCCGCCTGGTCCTCGGCCACGGCGCGGATCGCGGTGCCGACCTTCGTGCGATTCACGATCAGATAGAGGGCCCACAGCATCAGCAGCGCGGCGCCGATCACCACGAGCGACTTCACCGAGACGTCGATCGTCTCGGTGAGCTCGAAGCGCTGATTGAGCACGTCCATGGTCGGATAGACCAGGTTGAAGGCGTTGTGCCAGAGCGATTCGAAGAGCCGGATCATGTCCTGCAGGAAGAACGAGATGCCGATCGCGGAGATCAGCGGGATCAATCGCGGCGCGCCGCGGAGCGGGCGGTATGCGATCCGCTCCACGGTCACCGCGAGCAGGCCGCTCGACGCCATGCCCGCGGCCAGGACGAGCAGGAGCACCAGCGGCCACGGTAGGCCATCGAGGAGCCCGACGCTCTTGAGGCCCAGGAGGATCTCGACGCCGACGAACGCGCCGAAGATGAAGATCTCGGAGTGAGCGAAGTTGATGAACTCGAGGACGCCGTACACCATCGTGTAACCGAGCGCGATGAGGGCGTACATGAAGCCGAGAATGATGCCGTCGAGAAGAACTTGCGGAAAAATCCCGATCAGCAGCTCGACGTCCATTCGCTAGGCCGCGTAAGTCCGAGGGGGCAGGGCGCTCGGGAAAGGGTCCCGGGGCTTCGAGAACCCCACTCGCCCCGGACCCTTCCCCGAGCGCCCTGTCCCCTCGGACTTAGCTATTTCTTAGGAGCGGCGGGAGCGGCGATCGTCAGCTGCTTGACGATCTTGTTGTTGCCCCACTTCCCGGGGTCGTCGCTGGCGACCTGCAGGACGAAGTAGAGCGCCTTCTGGCGGTCGCCCTTGCCGTCGAACGCGATATCGCCGGTGATCCCGTTTGGCAGCTTGGTGGCGCGAACCGCCGTCGCGACGTCCTCGCGGCTCGGCACCTTGCCGCCCTTCGCGGCGGCCTCGATGCCCTTGAGCGCGATCGTGGCGGCGTCGTAAGCCTCGGCCGCGTACGGCTCGGGGTTCTTGCCGAACTTCTTCTTGAACTCGTCGACGAAGGCCTTGGCGCGCGGCAGCTCCGAGGCGGGACCGGCGGCCGAGGTGTAGTACATGCCGACGACGGCCTTGCCGGCGATCTTGGTCAGGTCGGACGAGTCCATGCCGTCGGGGCCGAAGAACTTGCCCTTGACGCCCTTCTCGCGCGACTGCTTGAAGAACGGCGCCGCCTGATCGTAGATGCCGCCGAAGTAGATCACGTCCGGGTTCTTGGCCTTCATCGGCGTGACGATCGGGTCGAAATTCGACTTCTCCTCGGTGCCCTCGAAGCCGAGGACCTTGATGCCCTTCTTCTCGGCATCGGCCTTGAAGAACTCGGCGACGCCCTGACCGTACGGCGTCTTGTCGTGGATGATGTAGACCGTCTTCGCCTTCATCGTCGCATGGGCGAACTCGGAGCCGACCACGCCCTGGACGTCGTCACGCCCGCAGACACGGTTGACGTTGGCGTAGTTGCGGTCGGTGATGACCGGGTTCGTGTTCGCGGGCGAGATCATCGCCAGCGAGACTTCCTTGTAGACCTCGGACGACGGAATCGCCACGCCCGAGTTCAGATGGCCGACGACCGCGAGGATATCTTTGTCGGCGATGATGTTCTTGGCGTTGGCCACGCCGACGTCGGGCTTGGCCTGGTCGTCGAAGGGAACGAGCTCGACCTTGAAGCCTTGCTTCTCCAGCGGGCCTTTGAACTTCTCGACCGCCAGCTGCGCGCCGAGCTTGATGCCCTCGCCGAGCGCCGCCTGACCGCCGCTGAGAGGGCTCTGCGTCGCGATCTTGATGGTGCCCTTGCCCTGCCCGACCACCGTCGAGGCCGGGAGCCACGCCACCGCCAGAACGGCGACGAGCGCAAGTACGAGGTGGACCCTGTGACGGATCATCGTGTCCTCCTTGGATTCAGCCACGTTTGGTCACGTGATGAGTGCCGTTCGGCGCCGCGTCATTATAGCGGCCCGCGCCGTCGCAAGTCACGTTCCGCGCGGATCGCCGCGAGGAATTCTCGGGTCGCGGCGGCGGGATCGGGCGCGCCGCAGACCGCCGAGATCACCGCCACGCCGTCGGCGCCGGCTCCGATCACCTGGGCGACGTTGTCTCGGGTGATGCCGCCGATGCCGATCAACGGAGCCTTGATCGCGGGCCGCACCGCTCGCACGAGGTCCGGGCCGACGAGCTCGAAATCGGGCTTGGTCTGGGTGGGGAACATCGAGCCGACCGCGACGTAGTCGGCGCCCTCCGCCTGCGCTTCCCTGGCCTGGGCGACGCTGTGGGTCGAGCGGCCGAGCACCATGCCCGGGCGCAGGAGCTGGCGGGCGGCGCGCGGCGGCAGGTCGTCCTGGCCCAGATGAACGCCGTCGGCGTCGACCGCGAGCGCCAGATCGACCCGGTCGTTCACGATGAACGTGACTCCGGCCCGGCGGCACCGCTCCCGGAGCCGCTCGGCCAGCGGTAAGAGGCGGCCGGACGACCACTCCTTCTCGCGCAGCTGGATCAGGCGGCAGCCGCCGGCGATCGTCGCCTCCAGGATCTCCTCGAGGTCGCGGCCGCGCGCGGCCGACCGGTCGAGGATGACGTACAGCGAGGGATCCATCAGCCGCGGCGTCGAACCATCTCGACCTTGCTGACGTGACCCTCCTGGAACGCCGGATCGTCGAGCAGCCTCAGATGGAACGGGATGGAGGTCTTGACGCCCTCCAGCACCGTCTCGCGGAGCGCCCGGCGCATCCGGTCGATCGCTTCTTCGCGGCTGGCGCCGCGCACGATGATCTTGGCGAGCAGGGAGTCGTAGAACGGCGGCACGGCATAGGGCGCCATCATGTGGCTGTCGACCCGGACGTTGAAGCCGCCGGGCGGCACCCACATGGTCACGCGGCCGGCGCTCGGGGCGAATGTCTCGGGATCTTCCGCGTTGATCCGACATTCCATCGCGTGCCCTTCGAATCGCACCGCGTCCTGCCGGTAACCGAGTGGCTCGCCGACGGCGATCCGGATCTGCTCTCGCACGATGTCGATGCCGGTGATGACCTCGGTCACCGGGTGCTCGACCTGGATCCGGGTATTCATCTCGATGAAGTAGAAGTTGCCGTCCTCGTCGACCAGGAACTCGACCGTGCCCGCGCTGACGTAATTCACCGCCGCGGCCACCGTGAGCGCCGCCTGCCGGAGCCCGTCGCGCGTCTTGGCGGCTAGAAGCGGAGCCGGCGATTCCTCGAGGAGCTTCTGATGCCGTCGCTGCACCGAGCAGTCGCGCTCGCCGAGATGGACGCGGATCCCGTTACGATCGCCCAGCACCTGGACCTCGACGTGGCGGGCATTCTGCACGAACTTCTCGCAGTAGACCTCGGACGAGCCGAAAGCCGCGCCGGCCTCGGACTGGCAGGCGTCGAATGCCTGCACGACGTCACCGCGCTCCCTGACGATGCGCATGCCACGGCCGCCACCGCCCGCAGCGGCCTTGAACATGATCGGATAGCCGATCCGATCGGCGACCTCGAGCGCCTCCGCGGAGCCTTTCAACGCGACCTCGCTGCCCGGGATCACGGGGACACCCGCCTGCATCGCGATCTGACGCGCCTGCGCCTTGTCGCCCATCAGCCGGATCGCCTCGGGCGAGGGCCCGATGAACGTGATCGAGCACGCGCGGCACACCTCGGCGAAGGCGGGGTTCTCGGCCAGGAACCCGTAGCCGGGGTGGATCGCCTCGCTGTCGGTCACCGCCGCCGCAGAGATGATCGCCGGAATGTTGAGGTAGCTCTCCCGCGCCGAGTCCGGCCCGACGCAGATGGTCTCGTCGGCGAGCCGCATCGGGAGCGAATGGGCGTCGGCCTTCGAGTGGGCGAGGACCGAGCGGATCCCGAGCTCCCGGCACGTGCGGATGATCCGCAGCGCGATCTCGCCTCGATTGGCGATGAGGACCTTATGGAACACGAATCAGCCGCCCAGGATCCGGCGCCACTGAGATTCGAGCTCGGCCAGGCGCAGACCGTAGACGCGCGGCATCGCGTCGGCGATCGTCTCGCCGGCGCCGAGTCGCGTCAGGAGATCGCGGACCGACTCCATGCCGCCCCGCTCGACTAGATCGCGGACGATCCACAGCGCGATGTCGTAGCCGGCGCGGGCCCGGAGCGGGTCTTGATCGCCGGCGAGGGCCTCGACGCCCGCGAGGGTCAGCCCCGACGGCGCGCGCACGGCCGGATCGATGCTCGCCCCCTCGAGAACCTGCGCCAGCCCCTCGTGCAGCCACCGCGGCGCCCGGCCGCGCGCCAGGTCGTGGATGACCGCGTGGGCGTACTCGTGCGCGACCAGCCGCTCGAGCTCGGGGGCGGGCAGCCGGACGCGGCCAACCGGGAGACGGATCTTCCCATCGAACAGGCCGGTAGCCCACGCGTGCACGCGCGTGACATCGCGGAATTCGCGATGCTCGTACAGCACGACCGTGGTCCGCTGCGGGGCGGTGTAGCTGAGGAGCCGACCCACGCGCGCGGCCGCCACCTCGAGCTGGGCGACGATCTCGCGGCGGGCGTCGGCGTCGAGCGTGTCGCGATACTTCACGACGAAGCGGGGCGTGACGTCGCGCCGGAAGCCCGCTTCAGCGCGCCACTCGCGCTCGATCTTCTCGAGCAGCCGGCGGGCCGATTCGTTGGAGGGCTCGCGCTCGAGCACGGTTCGGAGATTCACGACGGCCTGCGCGGGATTGTCACGCCGATCGTAAAGATGAGCGAGCAGCAGCCGCACCTCGGGATCGTACTCGGCCAGCGCCGCGCGCTCGAGAGGAGCGAAGGCATCGTCCGGGCGTCCGGCGTGGACCGCGGCGACGCCGAGACCTTTCAGGAGCGACGGATCGTCCGGTGTCTCGATCAGCCCGTGCTTGAATAACAGGGTCGCCTCGTCCGGACGCCCCTCGCGGAGCGCGTGCCAGCCCCATCCCTCGAAGCATCGGACGACGTCCTGGCGACGCGTCGCGCTCGCCGGGTCGTCGGCCAGAGCCCGGCCGAACCGCTCGCAGGCTCGCGGGAACTGACCGGCGCCGAACAGGCGGATCGCTTCCTCGGTGAGGGCTCGCGCCTTCTGGGCGCTGATCGAGGCCATCACGACGCTCGGCTCGCTTGCGTGTCGCTCGTAGCGGCGGCCTTCGCGCCAGCCGAGGAGCAGCGCCGCGGCGCCGAGTAGCAGCGCGGCGAGGGCGATCAGGCGGACGTTGCGAAAGGGCGGCACGCCCTGGCTCAGCGGGCGGGGTCGATCAGGAACAGGGGTTGACCGAACTCGACGGGGTGCGCGTTCTCGACGAAGACCTTGACGACTCGACCCGCCACCTTGGATTCGATCTCGTTCATGAGCTTCATCGCTTCGATGATGCAGAGGATCTGGCCTTCCTTCACGACGTCGCCTTCGCTCACGTACGGGTCGGCAGTCGGCGACGATGCACGATAGAAGGTACCGACCATCGGCGCCTCGATCGTCACGCCGGAGCCCGCTTCGATCTCGGCCATGGCAGCCGGCCGCTCCACCGAGGCGACGATGGGCGCGGTCGCGACCGGCACCGCAACCGGTGTGACCGAGGTCACGCCGCCGCGCTGTAGCCGGACGCGGATTTCGCCGACGGTCACCTCGATCTCGGAGAGCCCGAGCTCGGTCAGCAAGGTCCCTAGGCGCCGGGCCAACTCGACGGTCGCGCCCTCGCTCGAGCTCGATGGCCGGCGGCGCCGTGCCATCAGGAGCCCGCCGCGGCGACGCGACCGAGGTATTCGCCGGTCCGCGTGTCCACTTTGACCACGTCGCCCTCGCTCAGGAACAGCGGCACCTGCACGACGGCGCCGGTCTCGAGCGTCGCCGGCTTGGTGCCGCCCTGCGCGGTGTCACCGCGCACGCCCGGGTCGGTCTTGGCGATCGCGAGCTCGACGAAGTTGGGCAGCTCGACCGCCGTCGGTGAGCCGGCGATGTAGAGGACGTCCACCTCGATGTTCTCCTTCAGGTACTCCCGCGCGTCGCCGACCTCGTCGGCGGACAGCGACACCTGCTCGTACGTCTCGGTGTCCATGAAGTTGTAGCGATCGTCCTTGTAGAGAAACTGCATGTGCTTCTCTTCGAAGTCGACCAGCTCGACCTTCTCGCCGGACCGGAAGGTGTTGTCAATGACCTTGCCGAGCTTCATGTGCTTGAGCTTGGTGCGGACGAACGCGCCGCCCTTGCCCGGCTTGACATGCTGGAAGTCGACGATCGTGTACGGGTTGCCGTCGAAGACGATGCGCAGCCCCTTCTTGAACTCGGCCGTTGAGACCTGCATCGCCCTAGCCTTTCCGTCGCTGACGCGCGCGCAACGCACCCTCCAGCTTCTCGCGCGCCTCTCGATGATCAGGATTCTTGCGGAGGATCCGGCTGAATATCTGTGCGGCTTCGTCGGCACACCCCTGCTCGAGGCAAAGGGCGCCGAACGTCACCGTCGCGAACGTGTCATCGCTCAACACCCGCGTCAGGCCGGTCGTCTCGCCTGACGGCGGCGCGGCCGCGCGCAGCTTCGAGAGAAGCCCCTGCGACTCGCGGTCGCTCGGGTCGAGCGCGATCGCCGTCTCCAGGTGCCTCACCGCCTCGTCGATGTGGCCCAGCCGGCGTTGCACCTCCGCCGCCAGACGATGGCTCTGGACCTCCTTGGGGCTCACCTCGAGGATCGCCTCGAGCTCGACCTGCGCCGGGGCGAGCTGACCGTCGGCCACGAGCGCCTTGGCCAGGATGAGTCGCGCGGTCGTGTAGTGGGGATACCGCGTGAGCCCGTTGCGGCAGAGCGCCACAGCGTCGCGGGCCCGCCCGGCCTTGCGATAGAGATCCGCCAGCTGGGCGAAGGCGAGAGATGCCGGGTCCCGAGCCAGCCGCTCTTCCTGCCGGCGGATGGCGCCGACGATCGACTGATCCTCTCCGGGCATCCCAAGCGAGTTATACGGACCACTACTTTCCGTTGTCAACCCTGGCTCCGTCATCACGACGCCAGCGACGCGATCGCCGCGCGGACGTCGGCGGCCGGGACGTCGTAGACGATGCGGAAGGTGCCGATGCGGGGCGCCAGCACGAACGGCACGCGTCCGTCCTTGGCTTTCTTGTCGCGCGACATCGCCGCGACGATGGGCTCGACGTCGATCGAAGGAGCCCGGACCGGCAGACCGAGCGTCGCGAGCATGCGCTCCTGCCGAGTCGTCGTGTCGTCGTCGGCGATGCCGAGGCTGCGGGCCAGCCGCGCCTCGGCGACGATCCCCAGCGCGACCGCCTCGCCGTGGGCGTAACGGACGTAACCCGTGGCCGCTTCGAGCGCGTGGCCGATGGTGTGGCCGTAGTTGAGCACGTGTCGAAGCTCGGCCTCGCGCTCATCGCGCTCGACGACCGACGCCTTGAGCCGACACGAGCCGCCGATGATCCGCTCGAGCACGCCGAGATCGCGCGCGGCGAGCGGCGCGAGGTCGCGCTCGAGCTCGGCGAAGTAGTCGGCGTCGAGCACGATCCCGTGCTTGACGATCTCCGCGAGGCCGGAGCGGAACTCGCGCTCGGGCAGGGTGCGCGCCACCGCCGGGTCGACCACGACGAGGCGCGGCTGGTGGAACGCGCCGATCATGTTCTTTCCGAGCGGGTGATCGATGGCCGTCTTGCCTCCGATCGAGGCATCGACCTGGGCGAGCACCGTGGTCGGCAGCTGCACGAAGTTGATCCCGCGCATGTAGGTCGCAGCGGCGAAGCCGGCCACGTCACCCACGGCGCCGCCGCCGAGGGCCAGCACCGTCGAGGTCCTGTCCAGACCGGCCGTCAGCAACTGGTCCCAGCAGTGCTCGGCGACCGGCAGCGTCTTCGCACTCTCGCCCTCCGGCACGTCGATCGTGGTGACCGTGAACCCGGCGGCCTCGAGACTGGCGACCACGGTCTTGCCGTAGAGGCGCATGATCCCCGCGTCGCTGACGAGCGCGGCCCGGCTACCCAGGCGGAGCTTTCGCAAGCGCTCTCCGACGCTCTGCAGAGCGCCGGACGCGACGACGATCCGATACGAGCGGCTGCCGAGATTGACGTCGACGATCATCGGGATTTCCCGGCGATTCGCCCGGGAGGGGCGAACCGCCGCCCAATCAGGCTACCAGGTTTTCAGAGTCGGCGAGAGAGGTGTCGTCCTGGCCGTGGGATTCGCCCGCGGCGAGGAACCGAGACATCCCGCGCACCGCGACTACTGTACTTTTACCTTCTCGGGGCCGGGGGCGGTGGCGGTGCCATCGCCGAATCGACCTTCAGGACCGAGGGCGTGATGAACACGACCAGCTCGCGGCCCGTGGTCTGGGAAGCCGTCTGCTTGAACAGCCATCCCAGGACCGGAATGTCGCCGAAGAGCGGTATCTTCCGCGTCTCGTCCTGGTCCAGGTTCGTCGTCACGCCGCCGATGACCAGCCGCTCGCCTTCTCTGATCAAGACCTCGGTCTGCGCGCGCCGCTTGTTGATGACCGGCGGGGCCCCGGCGGTGGTGCCGAGGTTGACGGTCGTATTGCTGCGCGAGTTGTTCTCGATCGTGACCTTCATCTTGATCTTGGTGATGTCGCCTTCGCGAATGACGGTAGGAATCACGTCCAGGCGCAGGACGGCTTCCTTGAACTGGATCTGCGTACCCGCCGAGCTGACCGTCGCGTACGGAATTTCTTCACCGAGCGAGATCGAGGCGGTTCCGTTCTCGACTGTCACGACTTCGGGACGCGCCAGGGTCCGCGTCTTGCTGAGCAGGCGCAGCGCCTCGAGCGCGAGGTTGACGTTGTAGCGGCTGCTGGTGAAGCCGAATGCGATACCGCCGGCGCCCGCCGGCACGACACCGCCGCCGAGCACGGAGCCGATCGGGAGGTTGACCAGGTTGCCGCCGAGTGGCAGGCCGGTCGCGCCGCTGACCGGCAGCGTGTTCGGGAAGCCCGCGGGCACGTTCGGCGGGCCGAACACGTTGGCCACGTTCACGCCGCCGGGCAACGCGAGGTTGTTGTTCGGGTCGCTGGTGAAGCCGCGACCGACCAGGATCGAATTCTGGTTGGCCTGGAGGACGCCGCCACCGCCCCACTGCACGCCGATGGCGAACAAGTCGTCGCGATCCAGAATCTCCATCCGCGCTTCGATCTTCACCTGCGGCAGCGGCACGTCGAGCTTCTCACGGATCAGGGTCTTGATTCGCTCGAGGTCCGCCTCGTAGTGGCGGATGAAGATCGAGTTCGTCGGCTTGTAGGCGCGAATCGTGATGCCCTTGGCCAGCACCTCGGCGGTCGGGGAGGGAGGCGGGGCCTGCGGGATCTGCGGTGCGGTGCCGTAGAGCGCGGAGAACGGCGGCGCTGCGATCGGCGGCATGCCCTCGGCCGTCGGCGCGATCTGAGCGGTGACGCCACCCGGCGGAATGCCGAGGATGCCCTGCAGGGTCTTGGCGACTTCTTCGGGATCGGCGTAGGAGAGTCGGATCGTCTCCTCACGCAGCGGCCCGCGAGCACGCAGCTCGGCGACGGCCTGATCGGCCAGCCGCTTCTTGTCGATGGCCTCCTGCTCCTTGAGCTGGGCCTCGGCGATCTTGGCCCGGACGTCGCTCTCCGCCTTCATGCGCGCCTCTTCGACGCGCGCGGCGGCCTCGCGCTCCTTGATCAACTGCTCGTTCGAGACGATACGGAGCACGCCGTCCTTTTCCACCTTGCGCAGGCCGCGGGTCTCGAGAATCGTGTCGAGGGCGAGATCCCAGGGGACGTTCTTCAGGGTGATCGACATCTTTCCCTTGACGTCGTCGCCGATCACGACGTTCTTGTTGCTCTCGGCGGCCAGGATACGGAGGAGGTTCACGACGTCCGCGTCCTTGAAATCGAATGAGATCAGGCGCTGGCCGTTCGGGGGCGCCGGCGCGGTGGCCGGCGGCGCCGGTGGCGCGGCCGGCGGGGTGGCCTGGGCGATCTGTACGGGACGCGGCGCCGCCGCGGGCTGCGTCTGCTGCGCAGGCGGCGTGGCGGCCGCCGCGGCACCGGCGGCAACGGCCGCCGCGGCAGGCGGCACGGCCGTCGGAATGACGATCGCCAGGCCGTCGGCCTCCTCGCGGATCGCGTAGCCAACGCTGCGGCTCAAGTCGAGGACCACGCGGGCGACGCCCTGACGATACTGGCTGCCGCGAACCTGCTTGACCGGATCTTTGCCGACGCTCAGCGGGGTCTTGCGCCACGCGTAGACGGTGTTCTCCAGATCGATGACGAGCCGGCTGGGCGAATCCACCAGATCGGCCTTGTACTGCGGCTCGCGCGAGGTCTTCACGTATACAGTGACGGAATCCGGATGCGGCGTCACCGTCACATCGCTGAGCCGAGCCGGCTCGCCCTGGGCCCACGAGACCGTTGGAGCCAGGAGCGCCAGCGCGAGGCTTGCCACCACCAGCACGATGGGGATCCGTCTTTCAGCGTTCATTTAGTTTGTCGCCAGTCTGAGAACCACGCGGTTTGACGGCGCTCCGGCCTTCGGCGCCACCACGAACACCACGCTGTCGGAGCCGATCTCCAACAGGCGGCCATCCCCGAGCGTGTCGCCGGGTTTGAGGATGTATCCGATGCCATCGGGCGCTTCGACCAGCGCGAGCGCCACGCGATTGCTGCGAACGATGCCGGTCAGACGGGTCGCGGCGACCGTGAGCCCGCCCGAGCCCTCACGGACCTCGAGAGTTTCGAACGGATCCCGGCGCCCCTTCGCGTCGTACTTCGGCACCTGGGGCGCGACTTCGGCCGGCGGAGCCTCGGTAGCGGCGGCCGCGGGCTGGGCGGCAGGCGGCTTGGGGGGCGGCGAGGGAGGAGTGCTCCCACACCCGCCCAGCATGACGGCCAAGCCGACCGACGTCAGCATTCCCGGGTGTCCACGCATGTGTCTGATCCTCACCTTGGCTTCGGCGCCGGCGCCGCGCCCACGGGACGGTACATGTACGTCGCCAGGACCAGCTCGGCCCGAACCGGGTTGCGCGGCCGGTTGAGGCCGCTCAACTTGATCTCGGTGACGTTCACGACGCGCGCCAGCTTGGCGACACGCTCGAAGAACTCGCCTAGCTGGTGATAGCCGGCCTCGGCGTTCACCGCGATCGGGATCTCGCTGTAGTAGTCCCGCACCGCGGGTGGCCGAGGCTGGAAGAGCGAGACATTCAGTCCCGACGCCGTTGCCGCGTCCGACAGCGACCGATATAGCGTCGGGATCTCCTTCTCACCCGGGAGCCTGTCCTTCAGCGCGTTCAGACGTGCCTCGAGCTCGGTCACCTCGCGGCGGTATTTCAGAAGGTCGGCGACGATCGCCTTGCTCCGCGTGATCTCGCTCTGCAGCGAGCTCAGCTGCGCGCGCAGCTGCGCGACCTCGGCCTGCGCCGGCGCCAGCAAGAGGAAGTAGCCGGCGGCGGCGATGACGATCGCGCCCATGATCCCGACGACGAGCTTCTGCGATCTCGGCGCGTTGACGATCGGGTCGAAGATCGGCGGCAGGGGCATGTCAGCTTTCGTACCGGCAGGTGACCTCGAAGGTCACCAGCGGGGCCGGCCGGCCGAGGTCCCGGCGGGTCACGACCAGGTCGACGTCCTTGAACTTGCCCGAAGCACGGAGGTTCGACATGAAATCCGAGATCGCCGTTGGCGAGAACGCCGTGCCGGTCACCTTGATCTGTCCGCTTCGCTCCTCGAATGCGGTCACCCAGAGATCGTTCGGGACGACAGTGGCGAAGGTCTCGACGAGCTTGATCTTTTCGCCCGGAGCCTTGGTGATCGCCTCGATGACGTCGACGCGCTTGCGGAGCTCGTTGGCCAGGTCCCGCACCTTGGTCTCCTGGCCGATCTGGGTCTTGAGGTTGTTGAGCTCCTTGTTCGCGCGATCGATGTCGGCAGTCAGGTTCGCCTGCGTGGTCGCCAGCACCCACCAGTAGACGCCGATGCCGAGCAGCAGGGCCAGATAGGCGATCCCGAACATCATGCCGAGGTTGAACGCCGGCAAGCCGATCTTGAATCCCTTGAACCCGGCAACGCGGCGACGGCCGCGCTCGGGCGCGAGGTTGATTCGAATCATGCGGATTTGTCTCCGGGCCGTCGCAGCGCGAGCCCGACGGCCACGGCCAGAGACGGTCCGGCCGCGTGGACCTCGTCGGCGTACCCCGGATCGATCGCGATGCGCTGGAACGGCTTGGTGAGCTCGACTGGGATGCCCCAGTTCGACGACAAGTAGTCGCTGAGACCGGGCAGCTGGGCGCAGCCGCCGGCGAGGACGATCTTGCCGATACGCTCGGATTCGGCGGTCGACGCGAAATAGTCGAAGGTCCGCTGAACCTCGAGCGAGAGCTCGCGCGACACCGCTTCGAGAGCCGGCACGACTGTCTCCCAGCGGACGCCGACGTCGCGGCCGAGCTTGGCGGCCTCGGCCTGCTCGAAGGGAATCTTGAGCTGCTGCGCGATGGCTTGCGTATAGTTGTTGCCGCCGAAAGGGATGTCGCGGGCGAAGATCGTCGCGCCACCGCGCACCACGTTGGTCTTCATGATCGAGGCGCCGACGTCGATGAGCGCCACCGTCTCGCCACGGTCCCCCGGGTAGTTCAGCTCGAACTGGTTACCGAGCGCGAAGCTGTCGACGTCGACAATCGAGGGCACCAGCCCCGCTTCCTCGACGACGGCCGCGTACTCCAGCACCTTCGACTTCTTGACCGCGACCAGGATCAGGTCGAGGACCCCGTTGTGCTGGGCGATACTCTGGTAGTCGAGGAAGACCTCGTCGATCGCGAACGGAACGTGGTGCTCGGCCTCGAGCTGAACGACGTCGCCGACTTCCTTGGCCGGTACCTCCGGAATCTGCACTTTCTTGATGATCAGCTCCCGGCCGCAGACCGCGATCGCGCAGCTAGTGCCTTTGAGTCCCGCCCGGGAGACGGCGCTCCTGATGGCCTCGACCACGGTGGTCGGGTCCTTGATGGTGCCATCAGTGATGGCATCGGGAGGGAGGGGCGCGACCCCCAGTGAGGTGAGCGTGTGGGACCCGCCCGACTCCTTGACATGGACGGCCTTCACACCGCTCGACCCGATGTCGAGGCCGAAGATTTCCGGAGACTTGCGGAAGAACGCCATATTAAAAGCCTTTCTCCCTATTGGCTACGTAGTATAGGGCGGGCTGTGTCGGGGGGGTTAGTATTTTCCCATCTACTACATTCAGGGGGTTACGGACCCCCACCCCCCAGACCCTGCAAATGCCTCGGCCCGGGTTCGAAGCCGCCCGGGAGGCTCTGTCCGGAGGCCCCGGAGGACCACCCCGCCGGAATTCCACGAGCCCGACCCCAGGCGGTCGCGTTTTGCGCACCTCCGCAGGGAAGGAGCGAGGCGTTCATTGATCGGTCCAGCTTTGCATGGTCACGAGACGGCGGCTGAGCGCGTTCTGAACGAGGCCCAGGGCCTCGGTGCTGTATAAAATACGGGGTTTGCCGGCGGCCTCGGCCTCCAGGTTGGCCAGGGCCACTGGGCTCAGCTCGTTCACGATCACGGCGCCGTAAACGGCCTGACTGCGGTCGCCGCGGAACCGGATTCCAACGTTTCGTCCCGTCGCGATGATCGGCCCGTTCCAGCGAAAGCCGCCGCCGATCTCCACGATGCCGTTCTCGACGATGAGAACGCCCGTGCCCGAGCTGTCACCACCGAGAGTCAGTGAGGTGTAGCGCGTACCCGCGTCGGGCACGGCCCCACGGATGTAGATCACTTTGGGACGCGCGCTCGTGCCCCAGCACGTCGAGCTCTCGAGGTCGGACGCGCACGTCGAGCCGATGTTGCTGAGGGACGACACATTGCCCGGACCGGTGTTGATCGTGACGTCGGCCGCGGACTTCGCGGCGTCCACGAAGTCGACGATCGCCTGTGAGGTGAGGGCACCGTCGGCGGTGACGGTGTTGCCACCGCGCGTCGTCGCGCTCGGGTTCGTCCGATCCTTTCCACGGACGTCGTTCTGCGGCCCGTCTACCAGCGCCGTCTGCAGCCTTGTCGCCAGCGCCGGCAGGCCGGAATTGACCGCGATGCCGTAGACCGGAGAGGCGGAGCCCGTCGGCCCGTCCGGATGATCGCCGACCTTCGCGTCGCGTCCATCGATCACCATACTGGCCGCGCGGAGACTGACGTCCGCCTGTGCACCGGGGAACGTGAGCGCGCCGTTGACCGGAAGCCCGGCAGTCTTCGAGATGACGACGGTGATCGTCCTGGTCGTGGTGCCGATCGTGCCGGTCGACGTGACGATGACCTTGCAGTTGCCGTCGTGAGCGGCCGTTCCCGGGGTCGCGGGATCGCAGCTTCCGGTGCTCGTGTCGAGGGCGACTCCGGTCAGCTGATCATCGCCGGCCCTGCAGTCGTTGCGGATCCGCACGGTGAAGGTGCCGTGCGCGCCCCCGAGCCCCGGGAGAGTCGAGTTGGGTGCTCCCAGCACCGCGCCCTGAGCGCACGTCGCGCCGCCGAGATAGTCGTCCCAAGATCCGAGATTGGTGGCGAGCGTGTCGTACGCGTACTCGATACCCCCCTCGGCCACGTAGCGCGCGCGCACCGTCTCGCTGTGGTTGCGCGAGATCTGGGGCTCGAAGGCGCTGGCGGAGAGAAACGCCAGGACGAGCCCGGTGAGGGTGAGCAGGATCATCAGGGCGAGCACCAGCGCCACGCCCTGCTCGTTGTCGATGAGGCGAGCGACTTTCCGCATGGCGAGCGCCTCGCTATCGCGTCACGGGCGTCAGCTGCGCGTCACGAGCATCGTGATCACGTCGAGCCGGCGTTCCTGGTCGAGCTGACCGCGGGCTGTGACCGGACGATAGAAGACCGTGACCTGTACGAGCTTGCAGTTCGCCGCGCACGCGCCGCCGGGATTGTCGGTGATCGTCGTCACGCGCCGGTACGTCGACGCGTCGGCGATTGCCCCGTAGCCTTCCGTGGTGGTGCCGGCCTTCAGGCTCGTACTCGTCCAGTTCGTGAGCGCCAGCGCCTTGAGCCATTCGAGCCGTTGCTCGGCGAGAAACGCAGCCGTGGTCTCGCCCCGCCCGAGCTCGACGCCGCTCGTGGCGTATTGAAAGCCAGTGGCGATTCCCACAAGCCCGAGCGCGAGCACGAGCGTTGCCACGAGAACCTCGCCGAGACTGAAGCCGCGCTCGCCGTGAGCCATGCGTCTCGTCCTCACCGCACGCTGACGCGGCCGGTGGCCGCGACGACGACCGTGTGGGCCGCCCCGTTAGCTGGATCGGTCAGGGTGTAGGTGCCCGCCGGGCTGGCGGCGCCGAGACTCGAGAAAACGACGTTCGACGTCGTGCTGAGCCGGTAGCGGCTCGACTCCGCGATCTTGATCGCGCCGGAGGCGTCGGTTCCTGGGCCGCTCCAGACGGCACCGCTGCAGCCGCCGGTCCGGAGCCGGATGCCCGCCGGGGCGGCGACCTCGATACACACCGTCGTGTTCCGTGAGATCGCCATCTGGCGGCCGAGATTGATCGAGGTCGCGAGCTCGCGCGCGGCCGCCTGGAGCGCCGCCCCCTTCGCGTAGCTCGACAGGGTCGGCGCCACCAAGGTCGCGAGGATGCCGGTGACGGCGAGAATCACCATGAGCTCGGCCAAGGAGAAACCGCGGGCGTTCATCCGCCGAAGCCGCCGATCCACCACCCGAAAATCTGCGCACCCCAGACGAGAGCCATCGCCCCACCCGCCGCAAGGAACGGGCCAAACGGAATGGGGTCCTTCCTGCCCCGAAGGCCCGTGAGCAGGAGCGTGGCGCCGATGACTCCGCCGAGCACGATCGCGACGAACAACGCGACAGCGAGCGCCTTCCATCCGAGAAACGCGCCGAGCATCGCGCCCAGCTTCATATCGCCGCCTCCCATGCCGCCGCGGCTGACCAGGATGATCACCAGGAACAAGCCGCCTCCGATCACGATCCCGATGAACGACTCGACCCAGGACAGGCGCCCCGTCGTCACGTTCAGCACCAAGCCGAGCGGAATGCCCGGCAACGTGATCACGTCGGGGATCATCTGGTGATCGAGGTCGATCGCCGTCATCGCCACGAGGGCTGGCAGCAGCACGAGCGCGACCAGGAAGTCGACGGACGGGCCCAGCGCGACGTACGCCAGGATCAGGAGCGCCGCGGTGAGGGCCTCGACGATGGGATAGCGCAACGAGATGCGCATCGCGCATGTGCGGCAGCGTCCGCGGAGGACGAGATAGGACAGCAGGGGGATGTTGTCGTACCACGCCAGTGATGCACTGCAGCCTGGGCAGGCCGACGCCGGGTGCACGAGGCTACGGCCGGCCGGGACCCGCGCGATCACCACGTTCAGGAAGCTCCCGATGGCCAGGCCGAACAGGCCGACGACGACCAGGAGCATGGCCGGCGAGACATCGGCGACGCCTGACAGCGACGCCACGGCTACCAGGTCGTGATGAAGGCGGGGCCCAGACGGCCGGCGAGCGCGGGATCCATCTGCCCGAGGATCCCCCACGCGGTGTGGGCGGCCTGCAGAGAACCCGGCTCGAGGTTGACACGAACCAGGCCGAACCAGGCCTGCGGCGTGTCGAACTTCACCGCGATCGCTTCCTGGAATGCCTGCTTGGCTCGAGGCAGATCCCCGGTGTCGGCGTAGGCGTAGCCCAGGTTGACGTGCGAGAGCACGTGACGGGGCTTGAGCTTGATCGCGCGCTCGAGAAGCGGGAACGCTTCGCGTGCCCGACGCTCGCTCAAGAGTGCGGCGCTCAGGTTGTTGAGTGCGTCGACGTCGTTGCCATATCGCATGAGGTAAATCTTGAACTCTTCGATGGCGCGGGGAAAATCGCCGCGCACGGCGTAGATATATCCGATGTGCTGGTGCACTTTCACGTTGTCGGGCCGGAGCTCGTGGACCTTCTCGTATTCGGCCATAGCCGCGGCGAAATTGCGCTGGGTCGTCGCAAGCCAGACGCCGAGGTTTCCGTGGCAGATGGCGCAATCGGGGTCCGCTTCGAGCGCATAACGCCAGAGGCTTTCGGTGTCGCGCCAGATCTGTACCTGATGAAAGCTGAGGTAGCCGAGCCCGCAGAACCCCACCAGTCCCAGGGCGCCCACAGCTCTCACCAGCGAAGGCCGCGACAGGCCGGTCGCGCCAGCGCGCGCGATCGCGCCGGCGGCGGCGCCGAGCAGGAGGGCGAAGCCGATGGTCGGCAGATAGCTGTACCGGTCGTTGGTCAGCTGGTGTCCGGAGTGCACGATCCCGATCACGGGACCGAGCGCGATCGCATAGTAGATCCACACCGCGAGTCCGGCTGGCCACCGCCGCCGAAGCGCGACGAGCGCGATCGTGATCACGGTGACCCCGATCGCCGGCAGGAGGAATTCGCGATCGATCAGCCTCACCTTGGCGGGCAGCTCGTAGAGCGGTGTCAGCCCGCGAGGTACCACGGTCTTTTCGAGGTAGAACCAGAGACTGTAGAAGACCATCGCCGGCCGCGCGGAGATCGGATAGCGCTCGAGCGGCGTGATGAACATGTTCGCGTTCTGGGCGTAGTACGTGACCACGGCGCCGGCGGCGCCCAGCACGAGGAACGGAATCTTCTCGAGCCACACCGCGCGCGCGGCCGACGCCATCCAGTCGCGGACGCGCATGCTCAGCCGCCGCAGCGGATAGACGTCGAGCACGATCAGCGCGAACGGCAGCACCATCACGCTCGCCTTCGAGACCAGCGCGAGCAGGTAGAGGCCGATCGATCCGGCCAGGAGCCAGCGCCGTTTTGTGCCGCTCGTGTCGTGGGCCTTCAGATACACGAGGATCGTCAGGAGGAAGAAGAGGCCGGAGAGCACGTCTCGCCGCTCGGTCGCCCAGCCCACCGATTCCGCGCGCAGCGGATGGATGGCGAAGAACAGGGTGGCCACCGCGGCCGACAGGCGCAGGGTGCCGTCAGTGAAACCAGTCGTCAGGCGCAGCACGCGCAGCGCCATGAAGTAGAACGCCGGGGCGTTGAGGGCGAAGATGACGAGGCTCGTTAGGTGGTATCCGAGAGGTCGCATGCCCCAGATCACGAAGTCGAGACCGAACGTGAGCCAGGTGAGCGGAATCCAGTGGCCCATCAGCACGGTCGTGAACATCCATCGGATCTGCGGCCACGTGAGTCCGCGGTATTCCGGATTCTCGTAGAGGTTGATCTGGTCGTCCCACTCGACGAAGCCGTTCCACAGCGCAGGTAGAAACACCAGGAATGTGACCACCGCGAGCGCCGATGGAATGAGCCGCGGGCTCAGGACGCGAGCGATGAGCGCGGTCGGCAGCGCGCCGGTCGCGCGCTCGATCGGTTGCGTGGCCGTGGGAGCTGCCGCTACCTCGATACCTTCGCGCCCGGGCATGTCGTCTTCCTCAGCCGTTCCGAACAAGAATGTTCAGCGCGCCGACACAAAACAAGCGCACGGGAAGGGCGATCCACTTCCCGTGCGCGGTGAGCTTCGAGGACGTGCTACGGGAGCGAGACGGTCGTACCGTCACCCGACGCCGAGATCACGAACGTACCGGCCGAGGTGCTGCCGGCGTACGAGTACGGCGTCGTCCAGCCCGAAGGCGGGGCCGGCAGACTCGCCATGAACGGACCCGCCGTCTGGTTCTGCGCGTTGGTCGCAACCGCGGTGAGCGGGTCGAGCGTGGCCGGCACCACGCCCATGTGAGCGGCGTAGATCGAGACGGCCGAAGCGAGGGCGCGGGCGTCGGCCTGGGCCTTGGCGATCCGCGCGCGGGCCTGAACGTTGGCGTAGAGCGGGATGGCGATGGCCGCCAGGATGCCGATGATCGCGACAACGATCATCAGCTCGATGAGGGTGAAGCCTCGCTGGTTCGCTACCGTGAGCCGCTTCTTCGTCCACCACTGATGCATTGAGTCCCCCCCTGGTTGAGCTGCTTGGCTATGATGAGGTCGCGCTCTAGCTCCACCCAAGGTGCAGCTTCAATGCCACCCCCTCGGCCGCAATTTTAATCGACTTATCAGCGGCTTGGGGGCCGGCTATTTCCGGCAATGCCGCCCTCGCTGACAGCGCTTGGCATTCGGGTGACCAAAAGCGTCAGCATCTCTGATGCAAGTCTCGGGGACATCGGCGACGCGGGGGATACAAAAAAGACGCACGGGAAGGAGGTGAACCCTTCCCGTGCGCGGTGAGACGTTGATCGTGACGACCGTTACGGCAGGTTGACGGTCGTGCCGTCACCCGACGCCGAGATCACGAACGTACCAGCCGAGGTGCTGCCGGCGTACGAGTACGGCGTCGTCCAGCCCGAAGGCGGCGCCGGCAGGCTCGCCATGAAGGGACCGGCCGTCTGGCCCTGGGTGTTGGTCGCAACCGCGGTGAGCGGGTCGAGGGTCGCCGGCACCACGCCCATGTGAGCAGCGTAGATCGAGACGGCCGAGGCGAGGGCCCGGGCGTCGGCCTGAGCCTTGGCGATCCGCGCGCGCGCCTGCACGTTGGCGTAGAGCGGGATGGCGATGGCCGCCAGGATGCCGATGATCGCGACGACGATCATCAGCTCGATCAGGGTGAAGCCTCGCTGACCTACCTTCTTGTTCCAGAACCGCATCATGGTGAATCCTCCTTGTCGTCTTTTGTTCTGTCGTCCGAATCGTTTTCGATTCTTGGTAGGGGGATCTTGCAGAGCCAATGCCAGCCCGCGAGTTTCGGGAAACGCCTTGTTTCGTCAGAAGATGTCGCGCGTTTTTCCGGATACGTCGGTGCCGCATGACGGAGCCCGGCATCGGCGTTGACGAAAACCGTCAAGCCGATCCTCGACGGGGACGGGTCAGCTCGGTGAGGGCGTGCGCTGGCTGTGCTTCTGCAGCTTGTAGCGGAATTGCCGGAAGCTGACGCGGAGAAGCTCGGCCGCGCGGGTCTGCACGCCGCCCGTGCGCGCCAGGGCCGTCTGCAGGTACCGGTGCTCGATCTGGTCGAGCACCGCTTCGAGATCGATGCCGTCGGATGGGATCTCGACCGAGACTTCCTGGAAGGAGCGCGACTGGTGCAGGTCGGGCGGGAGCGCGTCGGCCTCCAGTATGTCGCCGCTTCCGAGAACCAGCGCGCGCTCGATCACGTTCTCGAGCTCGCGGATGTTGCCCGGCCAACGATAGTTCTCGAGAATCGCGAGCGCGTCGGGGCGGATGCCCTTGACCGACTTGCCGAGCTCCGAGGAGATTTTCCGGACGAAGTGCGCGGCCAGCAGCGAGATGTCCTCGCGGCGCTCCCTGAGCGGCGGCAGGTGGATCGGAATCACGTTGAGGCGATAGAAGAGGTCTTCGCGCAGGATCCCGTCGGCGACCGCCTTGGCCACGTCGCGGTTCGACGCCGCGATCAGGCGCACGTCGACCTTGACGTCCTTGGTGTCGCCGACCCGGCGAATCTCGCGTTCCTGGATCGCGCGGAGCAGCTTCACCTGGACCGACTGCGGCACCTCGGTGACCTCGTCGAGGAAGAGGCTGCCGCCGTTGGCCGCTGAGAACAGGCCGACGGTGTTGGCGACGGCGCCGGTGAAGGCACCCTTGACGTGCCCGAACAGCTCGGACTCCATCAAGGTCTCGGGGATCGCGCCGCAGTTGACCGAGACGAATGGGCCGGCGCGACGCGGACTCTCCTGGTGGATCGCCTGCGCGACCAGCTCCTTGCCGGTGCCGCTCTCACCGGTGACCATCACGGTCGAGAGGCCGTCCGCGGTCTTGCGGATGACCTCGAGGAGCTCGACCATCTGGCGGCTCTTGCCGACGAAGCTCTCGAAGCCGCGCTCGCGCCGTAGCTGCGTCCGGAGCTCGCGGTTCTCGTCCTGCAACCGCTTGCGCTCGAGGGCATTGGCGATCGTCAGCTTGATCTCGTCGAGCTTGAACGGTTTGGTGACGTAGTCGTAGGCGCCGAGCTTCATGGCCTCGACCGCGGTCTCGGTCGACGCGAAGGCGGTCACCACGAGGACGACCGTGCTGGGGGAATGCTCCTTGGCCGCGCGCAGGACCGCGATGCCGTCGACCTTCCGCATCCGCAGATCCGTGATGACCAGGTCGAACGGGTCGTTCTTGATCGCCTCGATCGCCTGCTCGCCGCCCTCGGCCACGGTGACCTCATGGCCTGCTTGCTTGAGCATGATGACCAGCAGCTCGCGCATGCTCCGCTCGTCGTCGACGACGAGGACGCGGGTATCAGGCATGGCGTGGCAGGGTCAGGGTGAACGTCGTGCCGAGGCCCGGCGCGCTGCGTACGTCGATGTCGCCGCCATGCTCCTGCACGACGCGGTGGACGAGGGCCAACCCGAGGCCGGTGCCTTCTTCCTTGGTCGAGAAGAACGGCTCGAAGACATGCGCGACGTCGCCGGCGGCGATGCCTTCGCCGGTGTCGCTCACCGTGACCTCGAGCGTCTCGCCGCGGAGCCCGACGGAGACCCGCAGCTCGCCCCCATCCGGCATCGCCTCGACCGCGTTCAGGCAGAGGTTCCACAGTACCTGCCGGAACTGCTGCGCGTCGACGGGCCACAAGACCGAGGGAGGGAATTCGCGGATGAGCTTGAGGCTGCCCGGGCTCGTCCGGTGCTCGAGGAGCAGCATCACGTCCTCGGCGGCGGCCGCCACGTCGAAGGTGGTGATGGACAGCGGCGCCGGGCGTGCGTACTCGAGAAAGTTCTTGATGATGTGGTTGAGTCGCTCGGACTCGCGAGCGACGATCTGCGAGAGCCGCTCGCGCGAGTCCTCGCCGGCCAGCGGGCTGGTGAGGACTTCGATCGCGCCGGTGAGGGAGGCCAGCGGGTTGCGGATCTCGTGCGCGATGTTGGCGGCCATCCGACCGAGCGTCGCCAGCCGGTCGGCCTGGCGCATGCGCGACTCCATCGCGCGGATCGCCGACAGATCCTCGCAGGCGCTGATCAGGCCGAGGCGCTCGCCCTCGCCCGACCGCAGCGCGGAGAAGGTCATGCGAACCGGCACCGTCGAGCCGTCGGGCCGGCGCAGCGAGGTCTCGTGACGCATCGACGTGCGCGGGTTACCGTCGATCGCGCCCTCGATCGAGGCGAGGGGGACCGCCGGGGCGATGAGCGCCGGCCAGTCGCTGCCGATCGCCTGCGCCGCCGTCACCCCAATGATCTCCTCCGCGGCGCGGTTGAACGCGGTGATCCGATGCTCGCGATCGAGCGCGATCAGCCCGGTGCCGGCGGACTGGAAGATGAGGTCCTTGAACGCCTGCAGGTCGCGCAGATCCTTCTGGCGGGTCTCGAGCTCTTGGCTGGTGGCCCGATAGCGCTCCCCGAGGCCGCCGGCCACGATCGCGACGACCAGCAAGGTCGCCGCGTTGAGGAACATCGTGACGAGCTCGAGCGCCGTCGTCTCCTGGGGCGCGTCGAAGAACACGCTGAGCGGGAGAACGGTGCGCGTGACCACGATCGCCGTGTAGAGCACGCTCGAGATCGCGGCGATGGCGAGGCCGCGGGTGCGCGAGAGCAGCACGCACGCGGCGGTGACCGAGAGCACGTACAGGAACGTGAACATCGACCGCGCACCGCCGGTAGCGGCCACGACGGCGGTGATGAGCGCGGAGTCGAGCAGGCAGATGAACCACGCCAGCCGACGCGGCTGCGCCGGCGGCCCCAGCAGCAGCATCGCCGTCGCCGAGGTGAGCGCGATGATGAGCGTGAGCGCGAGGATCTGGCTCTCGCCCGGCATGAAGGTGCCGGGTGAGACGAAGGGCGCGAGCGCCAGCAGAACGAGCGAGACCCCGAGCCGCGCCCAGGCGAATCCCTGGAGCGGCCCGCCGACCGTGAGCGCTTTCACTACTTCATCAAGGTGACCAGGCGGAAGATCGGCAAGTACATCGCGACCACGAGGCCGCCGACGACCACGCCCAGGAACACGATCATGATCGGCTCGAGCAGCGACGTCAGCGCCGTGACCGCGGTGTCCACCTCATCGTCGTAGAAGTCGGCGATCTTGGATAGCATCTGGTCGAGGGCGCCGGTGTTCTCACCGACGCTGATCATATGGACGACCATCGGCGGGAACACGGTGCTGCCCTTAAGCGGCTCCGAGAGCGTCCGGCCCGAGGTGACCGCGGTGCGCGCCTGCATGACCGTCCGCTCGACGACCCGGTTGCCGGCCGAGCGTGCGGTGATCAGCAGCCCCTCGAGGATCGGCACGCCGGAGGAGATGAGCGTGCCGAGCGTGCGCGTGAAGCGCGCCACCGCGACCTTGCGGATCAGCATGCCGATGACCGGGACCTTCAGAAGAAACGCGTCGATGACGTTACTGCCCTGGTCGGTGTTGTAGTAGCGCTTGATCGCGTAGATGATGCCGGCGCCCACGCCGATCATGACGAGGATGTACCGTTGCGTGAACTCGGAGAGGAACATGACGATCTTGGTCGGCAGTGGCAGGTCGGCGCCGAGGCCCTGGAACATCTTGGCGAAGGTCGGGATGACGAAGATCATCATGAACACGATGACCAGCACCGCGACGCTGATGATCGTGACGGGGTACACCATCGCGCCCTTGACCTTGCTCTTGAGCTTGGCCGCCTTCTCGATGTAGCCGGACAGGCGCTGCAGCACGACGTCGAGCACACCGCCCGACTCACCGACCTGCAGCATGTTCGTGAAGAGGTCGTTGAAGACCTTGGGGTATTTGCGGAAGGACTCGGCCAGGGTCGCGCCGCCCTCGACCTCGCGCGCGATCTTGCCGGTGACGTCGCGCAGCGACTTGGAATCGCTCTGCTCGGAGAGGATCGAGAGGCACTGCGCGATCGGAAGACCGGCGTCCACCATCGTCGAGAACTGGCGGGTATAGATCGCCAGGTCCTTGTCCTTGACCTTGCCGCCGATCTTCTTGATACCGACCGGCTTGGCAGTCCGCTCCTGCACCGAGGTCGCGACGACGCCCCGGGCCCGCAGCGCCGTGACCGCGGCGGGTCGGTCGTTCGCTTCGATCTCGCCGGAGACGACAGCTCCGCCGGACCGCCCTCGAAAGGCGTACATGGCCATGGTCTACGTTCCTCCTACCGTTTGGCGAACGGTGAAGCGCCGGCGCCAGCACTGGCGGTGGCCGCCGGACCGTCGTGCGCGAGGAGCTGCAGGAGCTCCTCGACCAGCGTCGATCTGTTGAGCGCGTCCTCCTTCGTGATCAGGTGACGCTTCGTCAGATCGGCCAGGGACTGATTCATGGTCTGCATCCCGAACTTCTGACCCGTCGCGATCGCGGAGTAGACCTGATGGATCTTCTCCTCGCGGATCAGATTGCGGATGGCGGGCGTCGCGACCATGATCTCGAGCGCCATCGCGCGGCCGCCGCCGACCTTCGGGATGAGCGTCTGGGACAGCACGCCCTCCAGCACGAGCGCGAGCTGCGCCCGCACCTGCGCCTGCTGGGCGGTCGGGAAGACGTCGATGATTCGGTTCATGGTCTGGGCGCATGAATTGGTGTGCAGTGTGCCGAACGTCAGGTGACCGGTCTCCGCGATCGTCAGCGCCGCCGCGATCGTCTCGAGGTCGCGCATCTCACCGACGAGCACGACGTCCGGGTCCTGGCGGAGGATCGACTTGAGCGCCTTGGTGAACGACTGCGTGTCCGCGAACACCTCGCGCTGGTTGACCAGACACGACTTGTGCGGATGGACGAACTCGATCGGATCCTCGATCGTCATGATGTGGTCGTGACGCTCGCTGTTGATCTTGTCGATCATCGCGGCGAGGGTCGTCGACTTGCCGGAGCCGGTCGGCCCGGTCACCAGGATCAGTCCCTTCGGCCGGTCGGCGAGTTGCTGCACGATCTGGGGCAGGCCGAGCTCGTCGAACGAGCGGATCTTGTAGGGAATGACGCGGATCGCGCAGCCGACGGCGCCGCGCTGGCGATAGACGTTGCAGCGGAAGCGCGCGAGGCCCTGGATACCGAACGAGAGGTCGAGCTCGTTCTCTTCCTCGAACTTCTGCTTCTGGCCCTCGTTCAGGACGCTGTAGGAGAGCCGCTGCGTGTCCTGCGGCGTCAACACCTCGAACTGGGTGAGCTGGGTGAGTCGGCCGCTGACGCGGATCTGCGGATACGTCCCGCTCGTGATGTGCAAGTCTGACGCGCCCCGGTCCACCATAAGCTGCAGAAGATCGGCCATGTTGGCGGCCATCGTGCCTCCCGAAGAAAAAAGCCCTGTTTAAGACAGGGTAACTCTGAGGACTTCCTCGATCGTCGTAGTTCCTTCAATGACCTTCATAAGCCCGGCCTGCCGCAAAGACTTCATACCGGCGGCCTGGGCGAGCGTCCGCAGCTCCGCGGTGGGCGCGTTCTTGAGGATGCCGTCGCGGAGCTCCTCGTCGATCGGCATGACCTCGTAGATGGCGACGCGGCCCTTCATTCCCGTGAAGTTACAGGTCGCGCAGCCCTTGCCTTTGTAGAACTGCACCTTCCCCTTCCCGGTCGGGACGTGTCCATACTGGACCAGGCTCTCCTCGTCCGCGTCGTAGGGCTCGCGGCACTGCTTGCAGATCTTCCGACCGAGCCGCTGGGCCAGGACGAGCAGGAGCGACGAGGCGACCAGGAAGGGGGGGATCCCCATGTCGAGGAGCCGCGCGATCGTCGACGGGCAGTCGTTCGTGTGCAGAGTGGAGAAGACGAGATGGCCCGTGAGCGCCGCGCGGATGCTGATCTGCGCGGTCTCGAGGTCGCGCGTCTCACCGACGAGGATGACGTCGGGGTCCTGACGCAGGAAGGAGCGGAGCGCGGCGGCGAACGTCCGGCCGACGCCCTCGTTGATCTGCACCTGGTTGACGCCCTTCAGGTTGTACTCGACCGGATCCTCGGCGGTCATGATGTTGACGTCCGGCGAGTTGATCGTATGGATTCCCGAGTAGAGCGTCGTCGTCTTTCCGGAGCCGGTGGGCCCGGTGATGAGCACCATACCGTACGGCTGGTGGATCGCCGCGTTGAACTTGTCGAGGCTCCACTCGTCGAAGCCGAGCTGTGTCAGGTCGAGCTTCAGCGCCTCTTTATCGAGGATTCGGAGCACGGCTTTTTCGCCGAAGATCGTCGGCAGGGTCGAGACGCGGAAGTCGATCTCGCGGTTGTTGTAGCGGAGCTTGATGCGGCCGTCCTGCGGCAGCCGGCGTTCGGCGATGTCGAGGTTCGACATGATCTTGATGCGCGAGAGGATCGCCGATTCCAGTCGCTTCGGCGGCGCCAGCATTTCGTGCAGTACGCCGTCCATCCGGAAGCGGATACGGAAGATCTTCTCGTACGACTCGAAATGAATATCGGAGGCGCCCTTCTGGATCGCGTCGACCAGCACCATGTTGACCAGCTTCACGACCGGCGCTTCGTCGGCCGACTCCTTCAGCTCGAAGACGTCGACCTTGGCGCCTTCTTCGCCTTCCTCGACGACCTCGACGTTGGCGAGGTCCGTTTGCATGTCGGAGAGGACGTTGGTGATGGCCTCGGTCTTGGACTCGTAGTTCCGGTCCACCGCCTTCTTGATCGCCGTCTGCGAGGCGACCAGCGGCAGAACTTGCAGGTTCGTCATGAACGAGATGTCGTCGAGCGCGAACACGTTCGTCGGATCGGCCATCGCGAGCGCGAGCGAGTTCCCCATTTTGCGGACCGGGATCACCTCGTACTTCCGAGCGATGGGCGCCGGCACGAGCTTCAGGACGTCGGGGTCGATGTCGAGCTGGCCGAGCGTGATCGACGGGACGCCGTACTGCCGAGACAGAAAGCCAATGAGCTGGTCTTCGTTGACGAAGTTCAGCCGAACGAGAACCGAGCCGAGCTTCTCCGGCGAGCCTTTCTGCTCCGCGAGCGCCTTCTTGAGCTGTTCGGCGGTGAGGAGACCGTCAGCGACGAGGAGATCCCCGAGCCGGCGGTTGACAGGCTGCCCGAGCTTCACCTGCTGCTGGGCCATTGTAATCTTCTACTGTACCCCACCGAGTCTTTTCAACGTATCGGTAAAGGCCTTGTACGCATCGTCCTGATAAAGAACGAAAACGACGCGCTTGAGACCCGTGGGGCCGCCTTTCAAATGAGACACCACCGCGTTGAGCATCGCGTTCGCGGACACGGCCGGCGGCACGTGACCGACGCCGGTCCCGAGCGCGGGCAGCGCGAGCGACGTGATGCGGTGCTTCGCGGCTAGCGCGAGGACCGCGCGCGTCGTCGCGGCGATCTGGTCGGCGTCGGTCTTGAAATCGGGACCCATGACCGCGGCGTGGATCACGTGCGTCGCGGCCAGGTTGCCGCCGGTCGTCAGCACGGCTTCGCCGACCTCGACGGGACCCTGGCGCATCGCTTCTTCTTCGATGATCACGCCGCCCTTGCGCTTGATGGTGCTGGCGACGCCGGTGCCCATCGTGAGCGTCGAGTTCGCCGCGTTGATGATCGCGTCGACTTCCCAGTCGGTGATGTCGCCGCGCTCGATCGAGATGGATGATTGACCGATCCTGAGCTTCATGCCCGTCTCTCGCCGCGCTCTCCGGCCTTGGCCGCTTCCCATGATCGCTCGAGCTCGTCGGGCGCGACCGCGGTCACCGACGTGCCGCGTGCGGCCAGCTCCGCTTCCATCTCCGTGAAGCGCCGCCGGAACTTCTCGATCGCGCCGTGCAGCGCGTCTTCGGCGTCGAGTGACGACAGACGCGCGACGTTTACGAGCGAAAACAGCGCGTCGCCCAGCTCGTCGCGGATGCGGTCGGCGTCGCCCGAGGCCAGCGCCTCGGCGGCTTCACGGATCTCCTCTTCGACCTTGCGCCACGCCGCGCGCGCGTCCGGCCAGTCGAAGTTCACACGCGCCGCCTTGCTCTGCACGCGCTGCGCCCGCAGCAACGATGGCAGCGCACGCGGCACGCCGTCGAGCAGCGAGCGACGCTGGCCGCGCGTCTCGGCTTCCCGCTGCTTGATCGCTTCCCACTGCGCGAGCGCCTCGTTCGGGGTGCCGACCGATGCGTCGGCGAAGACGTGGGGATGACGACGCACCATCTTGTCGATGAGATGCGCGAGCACGTCGGCCATCGCGAAGTCGTCGCGCTCCTCGGCGAGGCGGGCGTGGAAGATCACCTGGAAGAGCAGATCGCCGAGCTCTTCACGCACGGCGCCGCTGTGCCCCGACTCGATCGCCTCGAGCACTTCGTACGCTTCTTCGATGAGAAAGGGCTTCAGCGATGTAGGCGTCTGCTCGCGATCCCATGGGCAACCCCCAGGCTCGCGAAGTCGTTTCATAATGTCGAGGAGTTGTTGGAAGAGAACACCGGGGGAGTCGGTCATTTCCGTTCCTGGGGCTAACCGATTATACAGCAAGGGTTTTCGCCTGTGCTAGGCTCACCCCGTATGACCCCGGGCGAGCCCGAGGACGTCTTCAAGGTCACCGACCGCCGTAGGCGCGTGGACGACGACGAGCCCTCGAGGCCCGTTCCGACCCCCGAGCCTCCCCAGCCGACCGCGCCGCCGCCCCAGGCCGCACCGCCCGAGTCGGACCCGGTCGGCGAGCGCAGCTTGGCCGGCTTGTTCATGATGCTGGCAAGCTCCGCGGTGGTCGCGCTCGGCGACGCGCCAGACCCCCTTACCGGCCAGCGACAGGTCGATCTCGCTCAGGCCGCCGACGCGATCGATCTGCTGATCCTGCTGCGGGAGAAGACCGAAGGGAACCGGTCTCCGGACGAGAACCGGATCCTCGAGGAGGTTCTTTACGATCTCCAGCTTCGGTACGTTCAAGCTACGAAGAGGTCCTGATCGTCACCGCGCCAGGCTCGATCGTGATCACTTCGACCGCCTCAGGCATTCGCCACCGCAGAAGTCCCTGAAGCGCCGGGCTCGATAGGACGCGCAGGAGCGTCACCGGCAGCGGTTGCCGACCGATGGAAAGTCGCTGGACGTCGAACCGAAGATAGCGACGCTGACTGCGCGTCGTCCCGACCTCCAGGCTTGTCGTTGCGCTCACATGGAGCCAGACTCGCCGGTCGAGCCAGGGGGTCGGAACGAGGCCCGAGACCAGCGAAGAGGAGAGGACATCTCGTAAGGGGAGGAGGGCCTTGAGCTCGACGGCACCGTCTCCAGGCAGGCGAACCCCGCCGAACACCACGGGGACTCGGGCGACCTCGACGAGGTTCTTTGAGAGAAACCGGTTCAGCTCGGCCTCGGTGATCGAGGTCTGGTGCGGTCGCCCCCCGCGCCGGGCGGGTTCGGCGCGTGCGATATCGAAGATCTTCTGCTGGGCTCGGATGCCGTCCTCGGGAGTCCCCTGGGCCGCAGTGACCTGGGGCTCCTGTAGTAGCCGGAAGCCCATCCAAACGGTCCCTCCGGTCAGGCCGACGACAACGAGGGTGATTCCCAGGGCAGCCGCGCACCCGCCACGCATCCGCCAACCCTATCACCCTGGAACATAAGGGCCTCGAGATCCCGCCCGGGCTGAAATTCCCACTCGCTGATTTGACAGCGTAATACTCAGATGATATATAAGTTGCGTACTCAATGAGCCGGGGTCCAGGGAGACCGGCAAGAAGCCAGGGAGGGCTAGAAGAGATGGCAATCGAGCGTTGGCGTCCGTTCGTGTCCGTAGAGCGGTGGGATCCGTTCCGCAACATGTCCGACATACAGGGAGAGGTAAATCGCCTCTTCGACAGTTTCCTCGGAAGACCGACAACCTCCACGACCGGCACCGCGATGCGAACCTGGGCGCCGGTCGTCGACATGCACGAGACCAAGGACGAGATCGTCCTGAGCTTCGAGATCCCGGGTGTCACCGACAAGGACCTGTCCCTGTCGATCATGGACGACGTGCTGACCCTGAAGGGCGAGCGCGCGCTCAACCGTGATTCCAAGGATGAGAGCGTCTCCCATGTCGAGCGCGTCTACGGGAAGTTCGAGCGTAGCGTGCAGCTGCCGATGGGGGTGCAGGCCGACAAGGTGAAGGCGACATACCGCGATGGGGTGCTGGAAGTGAAGCTCCCGAAGGCGGAAGAGGTCAAGCCGAAGGCGATCAAGATCGACATCATTTGACGCGGTCGATCCAGTAGTTCGGAGTTGACGCGACGGGGCGGGGCGACCCGCTCCGTCGCCATTGAGACCAAGGAGAAGGGGGATTTCACATGGCGAAGGTGATCGGCATTGACCTCGGGACGACCAACTCGGTCGTGGCAGTCGTCGAGGGCGGCAATCCAAGCGTGATTGCGAACCAGGAGGGCAGTCGGCTGACGCCCTCCGTCGCGGGATTCACGAAGGAAGGCGAGATTCTGGTCGGACAGGTCGCCAAGCGACAGGCGATCACGAATCCCGAGAACACTGTGTTCTCGATCAAGCGATTCATGGGACGCCGCTACGACGAGGTGCTGCAGGAGATCAAGCTCGTCCCATACAAAGTGGTCAAGGCCGCCAACGGCGACGTCCGGATCGAGGTGCGGAGCAAGCAGTATTCGCCGCCCGAGATCTCGGCCATGATCTTGCGCAAGCTGAAGGAGGCCGCCGAGGCGTATCTGGGTGAAAAGGTCACCCAAGCCGTCATCACCGTGCCCGCCTACTTCAACGACAGCCAGCGGCAGGCCACCAAGGACGCCGGCCGCGTGGCCGGTCTTGAAGTGCTGCGCATCATCAACGAGCCCACCGCGGCGGCCCTGGCCTACGGCCTGGACAAGAAGAAAGAGAAGGACGAGACCATCGCCGTCTACGACCTCGGCGGCGGAACCTTCGATATCTCGGTCCTCGAGATCGCCGAGGGTGTCTTCGAGGTCAAGGCGACCAACGGCGACACGCACCTGGGCGGTGACGACTTCGACCAGCGGGTGATGGACTGGATCGCCGGCGAGTTCAAGAAGGAGCATGGGATCGATCTGCTCAAGGACCGCATGGCCCTGCAGCGGCTGAAGGAAGCCGCCGAGAAGGCGAAGTGCGAGTTGTCGACCACCCTGCAGACCGAGATCAATCTGCCCTTCATCACGGCCGACGCGAGCGGGCCTAAGCATCTCGTGCTCACGCTGACGCGGGCCAAGCTGGAAGCGCTGGTCGCGGACCTGGTGGAGCGCACGCTCGGCCCGTGCCGCCAGGCCATGCAGGACGCCGGTGTGAGCCCGAAGGACATCAACGAGGTGATCCTGGTCGGGGGTCAGACCCGCATGCCGAAGGTGCAAGAGGCCGTGAAGCAGCTCTTCGGCCGGGAACCGCACAAGGGCGTGAACCCCGACGAGGTCGTCGCGGTCGGCGCGGCCATTCAGGGCGCGGTACTGACCGGTGAGGTCAAGGACCTGCTGCTTCTCGACGTCACCCCGCTGTCGCTCGGGATCGAGACGCTCGGCGGCGTGATGACGCCGCTGATCACGCGCAACACGACGATCCCGACGAAGAAGAGCGAAACGTTCACGACCGCGGCCGACAATCAGACCTCGGTCGAAGTCCACGTGTTGCAGGGCGAGCGGCCGATGGCCCGCGACAACCGGACCCTCGGCAAGTTCCATCTGGTGGGCATCCCGCCGGCGCCACGGCAGATCCCGCAGATCGAGGTGACGTTCGACATCGACGCGAACGGAATCCTGAACGTCGCGGCGCAGGACAAGGCGACCGGCAAGCAGCAGAACATCACGATCACCGCGTCGTCGGGCCTCACCAAGGAAGAGATCGACCGGATGATGAAGGAGGCCGAGGCGAATTCCGCCGAGGACGCCAAGCGCAAGCAGGAGATCGAAGTCCGCAACCAGACCGACTCGCTCGTGTACTCCACGGAGCGCACGCTAGGCGAACACGGGTCCAAGCTGGCCGAGGGCGATCGCAAGGCGATCGACGACGCGCTCGCCGAGGCGCGCGAGGCGCTGAAGGGCGAGGACGTCGAGCGCATGAAGCGCGCCCAGGATGGTCTGAACCGCGCGGCGCACAAGCTCGCGGAGATCATGTATCGCGAGGCGCAGTCGGGCCAGCCGTCCGGTGCTAACGCCCCGGGCGGGCAGAGTCAGGGTCCGTCGGGTCCAAAGGAAGGCGAGGTCGTCGACGCCGACTTCGAAGATCTGGGCGACAAGAAGAAGTAGAAGTACGTGATGCGTCGCGACTACTACGCGGTACTGGGTATCGCGGCGACGGCCGCGCCGCGCGAGGTGCGTCGAGCCTATCAGCGCCTCGCGCGGCAGTACTCGCCCGACGTCAACTTCTGGGACGAGCGTGCCCGCGAGCTGTTCGAGGAGATCGCGGAGGCATTCAGAGTGCTCGGTGATCCGGCCGCGCGCCAGATGTACGACCGGTACGGCCACGCGGTCGGAACCGATGAGGCGTTGGCGGAGGGCCGGCGCGGCGACGACATCCACGCCGTCGTCGACCTGTCTTTCGCCGGAGTGGTTCGCGGCACCACCGTGCGGCTGGACGTCCAGCGGTTCTCGCCGTGCTCGGAGTGCGGGGCGAGCGGCACCATCAAGGGCACCCGGTGCGCGGCCTGCCTCGGCCGCGGCGTTCGCCGCGTGATCGAACAGATCGGCATCGCGGTTCCCCCCGGCGTCGATTCGGGCGCGCAGGTTCGCGTCGCCGGAGAAGGCAACGCGGGTCCCTTCGGCGGTCCGCGCGGAGATCTGATCGTCAGCACTCGGGTCGGAGAGCACCCGTTCTTCCGGCGCAAAGGGGACAGCGTGCACGGCGAGGTTCCGATCAGCGTGTGGGAGGCCCTGCTGGGCGCCCGCATTCGCGTGCCGACGCCATCCGGAGAGGCAGTGCTCGTGGTGCCGCCCGGCACGACGGGTGGCCAGGTGTTTCGGCTGCGCGGTCAGGGGCTGCCCCGGCTGACGGGGGAGTCCACCGGCGACCTATACGTGACGGTTCGTGTCGAGGTGCCGACGGGGCTCGACGCGCGCACGCATGAGCTGGTGCGCGAGCTCGCGCGCTTGATGCCCGTCGAGACGCGGACCGCGCTCGAGCGGTATCGAGGAGGTGCCGAGTGACGGACCGCGGCAAGCCGCTGTACATGATCGGCGTGGTCGCCGACATGCTGAACGTCCACCCGCAGACCTTGCGCTTCTACGAGAAGAAGGGACTCGTGCGCCCGAGCCGTACGGTTGGGCGTACGCGGATGTACTCCGCCGAGGACGTCGACGAGCTGGCGCGACTGCTCCGGCTCACGCGAGACCTCGGCGTGAATCTCGCCGGCATCGAGGTCATCTTAAAGATGAGACGTCGGATGATCGAGATGCAGAAGCAGATCGAAGATCTGGTCACGTACCTCCGCGAGGAGGGCGGCGAGACAACGGGTCAGAGTCGGCCCCAGGAGCCGCGCGAGGCTCTCGTTCGAGCGGCTTCGGGCCAGCTCAAGCCCGTCGATCTGTTCTAGCTCGAAAGGAGACTCATGGCAGTCGAGCGTGACGAGAACGAGCTCAGCATCCCAGACGTCCTGGGCATTCTTCCTCTACGCGGCACGGCGATCATGCCGCACGCGGTGACTCCGCTGGCGGTCGGCCGCCCCGGATCGGTGCGGCTCGTCCAGGAGGCGCTGCAGGGCAGTCGGATCCTCGGCGCGATCATGCAGCGTGACCCGGCCGCGGAGGATCCGCGCGCTCAGGAGCTTCATTCGATCGGCACGGTGATCTTGATCCACAAGGCCCTGAAGCAGCCCGACGGTACCTTGCGGCTCGTGGTCCAGGGGCTGACGCGCTTCCGCATCGGTGACGTCGTCCAGGAGGCACCGTTCCTCCGCGCCCGGATTCAACGGCTCACCGACGAGGCGGGCTCCGCGGCCACGCTGGAAGTCGAAGCGCTGGCCCGCACGGCCACCGGACTTTTCCAGAAGGTCGTGTCGCTGTCGCCGACCTTGCCCGACGAGCTCGCCAACGTCCTCGGCGCGGCCGAAGGTCCGAGCGCGCTCGCCGATCTCATCGCCGGTTCGCTGCCGAGCATCTCGGCGGCGCTCCGTCAGGAGATCCTCGAGACGACCAACCTCGCCGAGCGGCTGCAGCGGCTCGTGGCGGCCCTGACGAAGGAGGTCGAGGTCCTCGAGCTCGGCTCGAAGATCCAGTCCGAGGCGCAGTCCGAGATGTCGAAGACCCAGCGCGAGTACTACCTGCGCGAGCAGATGAAGGCGATCCAGAAGGAGCTGGGCGACACCGACGATCGCACGCAGGAGATCGACACGCTCCGTCAGAGGATCGAGGCGGCCGGCATGACGGAAGAGGCCAAGAAAGAGGCGCTCCGCGAGCTCGACCGGCTGGCCAAGATGCCGCCGGCCGCGGCCGAGTACACGGTCGCGCGCACGTATATCGACTGGCTCGTGTCGATGCCGTGGCAGCAGGAAACGACGGACAACGTCGACATCGCCGGAGCGCGGACGATCCTCGATGAGGACCACGAGGGACTCGACAAGATCAAGGAACGCATCCTCGAGTATCTGGCGGTGAAGAAGATCCGCCCATCCGGCAAGGATCCGATTCTCTGTTTCGTGGGGCCTCCGGGCGTCGGCAAGACGTCGCTCGGGCGATCGATCGCCCGCGCGCTCGGCCGGAAGTTCCATCGCATCTCGCTCGGCGGTATGCGGGACGAGGCCGAGATCCGTGGCCACCGCCGGACGTACATCGGCGCGCTGCCGGGCCAGATTGTTCAGGGCCTCCGTCGCGCCGGCACGAAGAACCCGGTGTTCATGCTCGACGAGATCGACAAGCTCGGGATGGATTTCCGCGGCGATCCCGCGTCGGCGCTGCTCGAGGTGCTCGACCCGGAACAGAACGTCTCGTTCCGCGACCACTACGTGGACGTCGCGTTTGATCTGTCGCGCGTGCTGTTCGTCACGACGGCGAACGTGATCGACACGGTTCCGCCGGCGCTGCGCGACCGGATGGAGATCATCCACCTGGCGGGGTACACCGAGGAGGAGAAGATCGCGATCGCCCAGCGCCACCTCGTGCCGAAGCAGGCGCGGGAGCATGGGCTCGATCCCACGAAGGACATCGAGTTCACGCCCGAGGCGCTCAGGCTCCTGGCCCGCGGCTACACGCGCGAGTCGGGCGTCCGTAATCTCGAGCGTGAGATCGCCAGCGTCTGCCGCAAAGTCGCGCGGCGGCACGCTGAAGGCCGCGCGGAGCCCGCGCGGATCACGCCGGATGTCGTGACGTCGTTCCTCGGCGTGCCGAGATTCGAGCTCGAGGAGGTCGAGGAGCGTACGCGCGTTCCGGGCGTGGCGATCGGCCTGGCGTGGACGCCGGTCGGCGGCGACGTGCTGGTCATCGAGGCCACGCGGATGCAGGGCAAGCGTACCCTCACGTTGACCGGACAGCTCGGCGACGTGATGAAGGAGTCGGTGCAGGCCGCCCTCTCGTGGGTGCGCTCGCATGCCGAGGAGGTCGGGATCGCGCCCGACTTCTGGGAGACGTCGGACATCCACGTGCACGTGCCGGCGGGCGCCATCCCCAAGGATGGCCCCTCGGCCGGCGTCACGATGACGACCGCGCTGGTGTCGCTGCTGACCGGTCGCCGCGTGCGCCCGGGCCTGGCCATGACCGGCGAGGTGAGCCTCGCCGGACGGGTCTTGCCGGTCGGTGGGATCAAGGAGAAGGTCCTGGCCGCGCATCGAGCTGGAATCCGTACTGTGCTGATTCCCGGGCGGAACGCGAAGAACCTACTCGAGGACGTCCCCGCCCGGGTGCGGGACGAGATGACCTTGCATCTGGTCGATTCGGTGCGGGACGTGCTGAAGCACGCCCTCGAGGATACGCCGGCCTGGCCCGAGATCGAAAGGATGGCGTTAGCGTCTTGATTTCCGCTATTTGAACGGTTTCCGGACGACGTATTCGGCCTTGTAGGCGCGACTGCGGCTCAGCTAACATAGGCCGTATGTCGCGCCTCGGGTTTTTCCTGGGCGTGGTGTCTACGGCGGCGCTTGTGGTCGCGGCGCCGGCCGGCGCACAGGTCTACCGCCTTTCCGAGAACGACGGCACCGTCCATTTCACGAACGCCCCGACCGATCCCCGCTACAAGAACCTCGCAGGTTACCAGTCAGGCACCTCGGCGGGCTTCCTGCGTCTCCCTCCGGCGGACACGGCTCGGTACGCGACCGAGATCAGGGCGGCCGCGGAGCGCTACGGGGTTCCGGAGCGGCTGGTCCAGGCGGTCATCCGAGTCGAGTCGGCGTTCAATCCGCGGGCGGTCTCGGTGAAGGGCGCCCAGGGCCTGATGCAGCTGATGCCGGACACAGCGTCGATGTTGGGCGTGCGCAACAGCTTCGATCCGCAGCAGAACATCGACGGCGGCGTTCGGCACCTCCGCGGCTTGATCGAACGATTCGGAAACGATTTGCCATTGGCGCTGGCCGCCTACAACGCCGGTGAGAAGGCGGTGGTCACACACCGGGGTATTCCGCCGTACCCGGAGACTCGCGACTACGTAACGCGCGTGCTGTATCACTACGACGGCACCACGAATGCCGGCTACAGCCCGCCGCCTACGCCTGTCTACCGGACCGTCGGCGAAGACGGCTCGATCGTCTACACGAACATCCCGCCGCGCGGCCGCCGCTAGGCGCGCCGATCCCGCGGGCGGCGCTCTTCCGCCAGCGCGTCAAGAGCTCCGCGTCCGATCATCTTTTCGAGCCAGTCGCTCACGGCTGAAGCCATCGCCGCCAGCAGGCGGCGATTCAGTACGAGACCCCAGTGCGAGGCGCCGTCGACACTGACGTGATCGACGGCGAACGGCAGTGTGTCGTAGCGCGCGCGAGGCCAGAGCGTGTCAGCGGTTCCGGTGAGGATCAGCGTCGGACACCGCACGTCGACGACCACGCCCGCCTTGCGTTCGTCACGCGCCAGCCGCGATTCCTGCCTGAGCGATTGGAGTGCGACGACGCGCTCGTCTCGATCGAGATCCATCATCGCCGGCTGGCGATCGGGATCGCCGTCGACGATCCCGTACTCCTCGGGGCCGAACACGCCCGAGCGAAGCGGCACCGACGCGTCGAACGTTCGCGCCGGCGTGCTGGGCGCCAGGCCCACGCACGCCCGCGCCTGGCACCGTGTTGCCGCCATCATCGCGACGAGCCCGCCCATGCTCCAGCCGACCAGGACCGGAGGCCCGCGAAGTGTGCGTGCGAGCGCCGTGACGTCGTCGGCGTAGTCGGCCATTCGAGTCGCGCCGAGATCGACATCGGCGCTCGCGCCGTGACCCCGCAGGTCGATCGCGTGGGACGACCACCCGCGACGTCCGAGCTCCTCCTGCCAGAAGGTCCAGACGTGCGCCGAGTTCGCGGCGCCGTGCACGAGAATCAGGGGAGCCCGCTCTCCGTCCGACACCAGTAGGCTCAGGGCGTGCACGGCGGGCATCGCGTACATTCTACTCGCCACGGTTCGCATGCGGACTGATCTCAGGGCATGCTGAAATGAAGTCTGCCGAACGGAGAGCGGGAAGCAGAGAGCTCGATGACGAACAGCATGAGAGTTGTGGCCATCGGTGTTGTGGCGTTTCTGAGCCAGGCGTGCGACAGCACGCCGCCGACACCGCGCCAGACGGACGGCACGGTGAGCCGAGAGCCCGCGCCCCCACCGCCGGCCGAGTCCCCGAAAGTTCCTCCGACTCCTCCGGGCAAGACGGTGCCGCGGGAAGGCGAGCAGCCGTCGCGCGACGCTTCGCAGAAGCCGACGGCTCCCACTCGGGACACGCCGCGGACCACGCCTCCGGTACCCGCGGCAGCACCGCGAACCGCACCGCCGCGCGCCGAACCCACTCCGGCCGCTCCGCCACCAGCGGCGCCGGCACCGACTGCGCCGCCACCGACGGAGTCACACACCGCCTCGCCGGCGCCGTCGACACAAACGCCGGCGACAACGCTGCGCGCCGCGGCGCCTCAAACGGCCCAGGCGCCCTCGGCCCCGACGCCGACCGCACCACCGAAGGCGGCGCCCCTCGATCTCGGCTCCCTGGAACAGCGGCTACGCGACACCAAGGCGATCGGGGTCTTCACCAAGCTTTCGCTCAAAAACCAGGTCGACGATTTGCTCGAGCAGTTCAGAGAGTTCCACAAGTCGCGAGACCAGTCGATGCTGTCGAGGCTCAGACAGACCTACGATCTGCTGCTCTTGAAGGTGTTGTCTCTGCTCCAGGACGGCGATCCGGCGCTGGCCCGAGACGTCTCCTCCTCGCGCGAGGCACTCTGGGGCATCCTGGTGGATCCGGACAAATTCAAGAATCTCTGATTGAATTGATAGGAGGAACCATGAGCGGACGAACCAAGGTCCGAGGCTCGATTGGGGCGGCGGCGATCGTGATGGCCGGGGCAGGCCCCGCGCTAGCTGCCGACGACCCGGCCGTGCTCAAGGATTTGACCGCGGTGATCGCGTTGCAAGGCCAGCCCTGCGGGCAGGTCGTGACGGCCACCAAGCAAGGCGAGAACGATTACGCGGTGGCGTGCAAGGACGGAAGCAAGTACCGGGTCTTCGTGAACCCCGACGGTCGCGTGGTCGTGCAAAAGCAGTGATCGGCGTTCACGCGCGCCACTGACGGTCGAGCCCGCGGTACTGAATCGCTTCGGCACAGTGCTCCGCCGTGATCGCATCAGCCCCCGCCAGATCCGCGATGGAGCGGGCGACCTTGAGCACGCGGTCGTGGCCGCGAGCCGACAGCCCCAGCTGCGATATCGCCGCCGCCAGCAATCGCTCGGCGTCGGTTGACACCTTGCAGAAGCGCCGAACCTGACGCGGGCTCATCGCCGCATTCACGCGGATCGTGCTCGAACGGAACCGCTCACGCTGACGCTGCCGCGCCACATCGACGCGCTTGCGGATGTTCTCGCTGGCCTCGCCCGAGGCCAGGGTCTGGATCTCGGCCGGCGAGAGCGCCGGGAGCTCGACGTGCAAATCGATGCGGTCGAGAAGCGGACGAGACAGGCGGCCGAGGTATCGAGCCCGTTCCGGCGGCGTGCAGACGCAGCTCTCGAGCGAGGGGCAGCCGCGGCGGCATGGATTCGCGGCGGCGATCAGCTGGAACCTGGCCGGGAAGTCGCTGACGCCGCTGGCCCGCGCGATCGTGACACGACCGTCCTCGAGCGGCTGACGCAGCGACTCGAGCACATGCTTCTGGAACTCGGGGAGCTCGTCCAGGAAAAGCACGCCGAGGTGCGCAAGGGTTACCTCGCCGGGGTGCGGCGGACTCCCGCCGCCGATGAGCCCGGAGACCGAGATCGTGTGATGAGGGGCTCGGAACGGGCGCCTGCTCATCAGCTCGCCATGTCTTGGCAGCAGGCCGGCGACCGACCAGATCGTCGACGACTCGATCACCTCGTCGCGTGTCAGGGGAGGCAGGATCGCCGCCAGCCGCCGCGCCAGCATCGTCTTGCCGCCTCCCGGCGGCCCGACGAGCAACACGTTGTGGGCGCCGGCCGCCGCGATCTCGAGTGCCCGCTTGGCGTGCGCCTGGCCGCGGACGTCAGTGAAGTCGAGATCCTCGAGGACGACAACCGGCGTAAGCGGGGCCGGCGTGATCGCCGCGGGATCGGCGCCGTTCAGGAAATCGACCGCGTCACGCAGGGTCGGCGCGGCGAGCACTTTGAGCCCGTCGACCGCAAGCGCCTCCGCGTGGTTCGCGAGCGGCACGACGAACGTCCCGATGCGCTGCCGCCGGCAGGTGAGTCCGACCGCCAGGACCCCGCGCACTCCCTGGATCTGCCCGTTCAGGGCCAGCTCGCCGACTACCGCGAATGGCCCGACGCGTCCGTCCACGACCACCCCGGTGGCCGCGAGGATCCCGATCGCGATGGGCAAGTCGAAGGACGCGCCCTCCTTGCGGAGGTCGGCGGGTGCCAGGTTCACGGTGATGCGCTCGTTCGGGAACGAGAACCCGGCGTTGCGAATGGCTGTCCGGACTCGTTCGCGACTCTCGCGAACGGCCGAGTCCGGGAGACCCACCATGGTGAACATGGGCAACCCCGAGCTCACGTCGACCTCGACGCGGACGAGAGCGGCCTCGACGCCCACGAGCGCAGCGGAGAGGACATGCGCGAGCACCAGGCGATTCTTCGGTCGAGCGAGCAGCGCGTCAATGTCACGCGTTCGATACGGTCTTAACCTATGCGTGCCATTGGGACTCGGGTGAGAGCCAGCCCGGTCGGGATTGGTGCTAGAGTCCCGGCATGGCGCGCCCCGTCGTCCTCGTCGTCGACGACGATCCCGGCGTCCGGGAGTCGTTTCGGCTGATCCTCGAGGACTACTATGACGTCATCGACGTGCCCGACGGAGCAAGCGCGCTCGACACGATCCGCGCGTCTGCCGTCGATCTGGTCCTCCTCGACATCCGGCTGCCCGGGATGGATGGCATCGAGGTCCTGGAGCGGATCAAGGCCGTCGATGAGGGCATCGAGGTGATCCTGGTCACCGCGGTGAAAACCGTGCGGACCGCGGTGGCCGCCATGAAGCTCGGCGCCTTCGACTATCTCACCAAGCCCTTCGAGGAGGACGAGCTCTTGTCCCTTTCACGACGCGCCCTCGAGCGCCGCGCGCTCGAGCGTGAAGTCGCGTTTCTCCGTTCCGAGCTGGCCCGAGTCCACGATCTGGACGAGATCGTCGGCAAGCACCCGGCGATCGAGAAGCTCCACGGCCTCATCTGCCAGGTCGCTCGCACGCCGACGACGGTGCTGATCACCGGCGAGAGCGGCACCGGCAAGGAGCTCGTCGCCCGCGCCATTCACCATCAGGGGCCGCGGCGCGAGGGGCCCTTCGTCGCCGTCAACCCCGCGGCGATCGCCGAGACCCTGATCGAATCCGACCTGTTCGGCCACGAGAGAGGCGCATTCACCGGCGCCCATCAGAAGAAGCTCGGCAAGTTCGAGCTCGCCCAGGGTGGCACGCTGTTCCTGGACGAGATCGGTACCCTCAAGGCGGAGCTGCAGGCCAAGCTCCTGCGCGTCCTCCAGGAGCGTGAGATCGAGCGCGTCGGGGGCACGCGGCCGGTCAAGATCGACGTCCGGTTCATCGCCGCCACGAACACCAATCTCAAGGAGGCGGTCGGCCGCGGCGCCTTCCGCGAGGATCTCTATTACCGGCTCAACGTGGTGCCCGTCGAGGTGCCGCCGCTGCGCGACCGGATCCAGGACGTGCCGCTACTGGTCGATCATTTCATCCGGCGGGACAACCGGCGGTTCCACAAACGCGTCGAAGGGCTCTCGCCCGAGGCGCTCGCCGCGCTGAACGCCTACCGGTGGCCGGGCAACGTCCGCGAGCTCGAGAACGTCATCGAGCGGTGCGTGGTCCTGGCCGAGGGGCCCGTCATCCAGCTCAACGACCTACCGCTCGACGTGTCGCTGCCCCAGCAGGTCACGAAGGTTCGGGCCGCCGAAGCGCTTCCGCTCAACGAGGCGACCGATCAGTTCGAGCAGCAAATCGTGCTCAGGGTGCTCGAGCGTGTCGGCTGGAACCTCACCGAGGCCGGCCGGATCCTCGAGATTCATCGCAACTCGCTTCGTGTGAAGCTCGCGCGATGGGGCGTCCGGGCGCCCGGACCGCGGTGATCGCACAGTTACTGTGCGCCCACTAACTGGGCGCGTCGCACAACCGTTGGGCGAGGTCGCGCTGCCGCGCGCGAAGCCCCGCGCGATTTTTCGCCGTCGAGAAACAAGCACTTGGACGAAAATTTCTGTCGCCGGTCTGCACTGGCGACTAAATTGCTCACGCCCTTCCGCGGTTTGTTGTCGGGGCCCTCATGGGGAGAGCCCTTCAACCGTCGAGGAGGAGAGCAATGGCGAAAGTGTGGACCGGGATCGTCGTGGTGGCCGCGGTTGTCGCGTCGTTCCTGCTGGTCGCGCCGGTGATCGAGTCGGGGACGTCGGGTTCCACGCAGTTCTTCCAGGCGGTCGGTACCGCTGACGGTGGGGCTGACTAGTCGCATCAGGATTCCTCGTATGAGTTCGAAGGGGGGCGGACTGCCCCCCTTCAGACTGGCTCTCGTCGTGGGCGCGCTTGTGCTCGCGGGTGCGACGGCGTCTGTGCTCGTCGTCGGGCCTGCGGCGATTCGACCGGGCGCCCAGTGCTCCGCGCAGGATTTCGACCCTCCCCCGCCGGCGAGCACGTACCGGCGGCCTCTCGGAAACGACCCGGAGACGCTGGACCCGGCGCGCATCAGCGATACCTACGGCCGCTCGGTGTCCCAGCAGATCTTCGACGGCCTCGTCCAGTTCGATCAGACCCTAATGATCAAGCCGGCGCTGGCGCAGTTCTGGCGCGCTTCCCGCGACGGGCTCACGTGGACCTTCGAGCTGCGTAAAGGGGTCAAGTTCCACCACGGGCGCGAGGTCTCGGCCGACGACGTCGTGTACTCGTTCACGCGTATCCTCGATCCGCGGACGAAGTCCAACGCGAACGAGCAGTTCCTCAACATCAAGGGTGCGCGAGAGTTTCGAGAGGGGCGCGCCAGGACGGTCGCCGGCCTGGTCGCGCTCGACCGACACACGGTCCAGGTCACGCTCAACGAGGCGCACCAGTCGTTCGTCTCCGTCGTCGCGGTCGGTCACGCCAAGATCGTGCCGCGCGACCTGGTGGAGACACAGGGCGACGCGTTCGGCGCTCTGCCGGTCGGGACCGGGCCCTTCAAGTTTCTTCGGTGGGAGCGTGGCAAGGAGATCGTGCTCGGCGCGAATGCCGAGTACTTCGACGGTTCGCCGCGGCTCACGCAGCTCGTCTACCGGATCTTCCCCGGAGAGCAGCACGACGCGATGACCGAAGAGCTGCAGCGCGGCACCCTCGAGGACGCCCCGGTCGCGCCGCGCGCGGACCGGCGCGCGCTGGCCGCCGACCCGGGTCGCATCTACGTGAAGCGGCCGATGCTAAGCGTGCGCTTCTACGGATTCAATACGCGCACGAAGCCGCTCGACGACCGCCGGGTGCGCCAGGCCATCGTCCACGCCATCGATCGCGAGACGATCGTCGACAGCGTCTTCTTTGGTCAGTACATCGTCGCGCACGGGATCCTTCCGCGCGGGATGCTCGGGTTCAATCCGAGCCTCGTCGGCTACCCCTACGATCCCCAGAAGGCGCGCGAGCTCCTGGCCGCGGCCGGCTATCCAGGCGGTCGGGGCATGCCACCGGTCGTCATCTGGTCCGGTGCCCGGCGCGCCGACATCGTCCGCGAGCACGAACAGATCAAGAAGGCGCTCGCGGCGGTGGGAATTTCCGCCGATGTTCGCTACCAGACCGAGTGGCGCGCCTACGTCAAGCTGCTCGACGAGGGCAAGCTGCCGATCTTCCTCTACGCCTGGTACGCGGACGTGCCGGATCCCGACGACTTCCTCGCCAAGCTCTTCCACTCGCGCGGCCCGCGGAATTTCTTCGGGTACGCCAACCCGGTCGTCGACGAGCTGCTCGCCGCGGCGCGCAACGCCGGCGACATCAAGCAGCGGATCGATCTCTATCGCCGAGCCGAGCAGACCATTCTGGCCGATGCGCCGATCATTCCGGTCTTCCATCACACGTACGAGCGCGTGTTCCAGCCCTACGTCCGGAGCATCGAGGTGAACGGGCTCGGCGATCCGTACATTCCGTTCCGCAAGATCTGGCTGGAGCGCGCGCGATGACGGCACGCTCGCTCCGAACGCAGCTGATGGTGGGCACCTTCCTGGTGAGTGTGCTCGTCATGACGGCGGTCATCGTCGTGGTCGACCATCGCCAGCGCGTGGCGATCGTCGAGGAGCTCCAGCGCCGCGGCGACGCGCTGGCGCGGAATCTGGCGGCGATCTCGTATCCGCCGCTGCTGCTCTACAACTTCAACGCGCTCGAGCAGAACGTCGACCAGGTCGCGACCGAGGCCGACGTCGTGTACGCGGTCGTGCTCGACGCCGACGGCGCGGTGGCGGCCCACAGCCGGCGCCCGGATCGCGTCGGCAAGATCCTGCGCGGCGAGGCCTCCGAGCGGGCGGCCGCCACGATGGAACCGTTGACCCAGGAGATGGTCACGAGCGCGGGCGTGGCCGTCTACGACTTCGCCGTGCCCGTCATGGTCGACGAAAAGAAATGGGGGACCGTGCGGCTCGGGCTTTCCAAGACCCGCATGGAGACGGAGATCCGCCGGACGCGGCTCGAGCTCGGGGCGCTCACCCTGGTCACGCTGCTGCTCGGTGGCATGGCCGCGGCCCTGGTGGCGCGGCGGATCGCGCGGCCGGTCCAGCAGCTGGCCGAGGGCGCGGCGGCGATCTCGCGCGGTGACCTGAACCAGCGGATCGAGCCTTCGACCGGCGACGAGATCGGCCGCCTGGCTAGTGCCTTCAACGACATGGCCGCGCAGCTCCTTCACCAGCGAACGGCGCTCGAAGAGGCCCACGGCGGGCTCAGGCGGCAGTTCGAGGAGCTCGCCGATCTCAAGAGCTACACCGACAACATCCTTGGATCGCTCACGAGCGGGATCGTCACCATCGACCTCGACGGCCGCGTGGTCACGCTGAATCCAGCGGCCGAGCTGCTCTCCGGATTCTTTCGGGGCGAGGCCGCCGGGCGTTACTGCACCGAGCTCTTCGCCCACACGCCCGAGATCAGCGACCTCCTCACCGAGACGCTGGCCACCCGGGCCCCGATCGCGAGCGTGCCGCTCACGCTCCGGCGCCGCAACGGCACCACGTTGCCGATCGAGTTCAGCACCGCGCCGCTCAAGGGCGGGGAAGGCAAGGACCTGGGGGTCATCGGCGTCTTCCGCGACCTCACGCTCGTGAGAAAGCTCGAGAGCGATCTTCGGCGATCGGACCGGCTGGCCGCGCTCGGCACCATGGCCGCCGGCCTGGCCCACGAGATCAAGAACCCGCTCACGTCGCTCCTCACGTTCAGCCGCCACCTCGACCGGAAGTTCGACGATCGGAACTTCCGCGAGCGGTTCCGCAGCGTGGTGCCGCGCGAGCTCGAGCGCATCAACGGCATCGTCGAGCGCCTGCTCGCGCTGGCGCGCCCCGCGCGGCTCGCCTTCACGCTGGTGCGTCTCCCCGAGCTTCTCGATCGGGCGCTCGAGCTCCACGTCGCCCAGTTCGACGAGCGTCATGTCGAGGTCGTGCGCGAGTACGCGCGCGACGTGCCGCCGATCCAGGCCGACAAGGACGCGCTCTATCAGGTGTTCGTCAATCTGGTCACGAACGCGCTCGACGCGATGCCGCGGGGTGGGCGGCTGACCGTTCGCGCCAGCTGGGCCGGCACGGGCGATCCGCTGCCGCCGGCGTATCGTCGCTCGACGGGCCGAGTCAAGGTCGAGGTCGAGGATACGGGGGTCGGCATCGAGCCGGCCGACACCGACCGGATCTTCAACCCGTTCTATACGACGCGCGACAGCGGCACGGGCCTCGGCCTGGCGCTCGCGCACAAGATCGTCCAGGATCACGGCGGCGCGATCAGCTTCCAGAGCACGCGGGGACGCGGCACCACGTTCACGATCGTGCTGTCCCTCGTGCCCGATCCGCCGAGCGCGCCTGCCGATGAGGCGCCGCAGTGACGGAAGGCAACGCGGTGTCCGCCCGCGAGCAGTCCGCCCGGCTCGAGCAGGCGCTGGCCGACAACGCCACCCTGCGTCGGCACGCCGGCAGCGTCGCTCACGACTTCAACAATTTGCTATCGGTCATCACCGGGTACACGGAGATGATGCTCAAGCGGCTGCGTGCCGACGATCCGCTGCGGCGGAACGCCGAGGCCATCAAGCGCGCGACCGAATGGGGCACCGCGCTGGCGCAGCAGATCCTCGCGGGAAGCCGCCGCGTGACGCCCGCCCCGGTTCCCGTCGACCTCAACCAGCTCGTGGGCAACGTCACGCGCGTGTTGCAGCCGCTGCTCGGCGACGCGATCGAGCTGGTCACCCGGCTCAGCCCGAGCCTTGCGCGGGTCAACGCTAACCCGCACCAGATCGGGCAGGTCATCATGAACCTCGTTGTCAACGCGCGCGACGCGATGCCCGGCGGTGGCCGCCTCACAATCGAGACCGGCAACGTGGGCCAGGCCGTGATGCTGGCGGTGGGCGACACCGGCTCCGGCATGGACGATGAGACGCGTGCGCGGCTCTTCGAGCCCTACTTCACGACGAAGGAGCCCGGGCGCGGCAGCGGACTCGGACTCGCGACCGTCTACGACGTCGTCACTCAGTGCGGCGGCCAGATCAGCGTCATCAGCGACGCCGGGTCCGGCTCGACCTTCAAGATCTACTTGCCGCGAGCTGCCGAGCTGACCTTATCCCCGCCTGTTCTGCCGCCGCCGGTCGCCGCCACCGACGCCCGGACCGTGCTCGTGGTCGAGAACGAGCGCGAGGTGCGCGACCTGATCCGCGAGATCCTTCACCTGCAGAGCTACGAGGTGCTCGAGGCCGCCGATCGGGAGGAGGCGCTGACCCTCTGCCAGCGACACACCGGCCGCATCGATCTGCTGGTCGTGGACGTGGGCATACCGCCCTCGTTCGCCGACGAATGGGTGATCCGGGTTCGCGCCTCCAGGCCGGACGTCAAGGTCCTCTACGTATCGGGCTATCTCAGCGATAGCGCGTCGGCCGACGCGCCCAAGCTCGGGCCGCTGCTGCAGAAACCATTTACTGTCGGCGCCTTCACGAAGGCGATAGGATTGGTGCTCAGCCGGACCAAGTGACGATGGAATACCTGATCGTGAGGTTTCCCGAGACGCGGGAGGTACGGGTCGACGGCCTCCCGCAGGGCCGCACGAACATTATTCTGCAGTTCCAGGCAGGAATTCACGACGTGACGCTCGGACCGCCCTGGAACTTCGCCCCGCTCGAGCAGAAGGTGCTGTTGGTGAACACGGCCGCGCTCGATCCCTATTGCGTCGAGTTCAGGAGGCTGCCGCCCGCCGCGATTCCGATCTCGCCCGGAAGCCCGCCGTGATGCGTCGGGTGCGGCTCGGCGCACTGCTCCTCCTGTCCGTCGTCGCCGTCGGCTGCGCCCACTACCCACTCAACGCCGCGCTCCCGGGCGCCGGGGGCGCCGCAACGGCGTACCGCTTTCCCGCAATGGTGCCCGACCGGCCCGATCCGGCCGACGAGATCTTCGTGTGCCTGTCGTTCTCCGGCGGCGGTACCAGGGCAGCGGCGTTCGCCTACGGCGCGCTCCGCCGCCTGCAGGACATCGACGTCGGTCGCGGCGGCACCAAGCGGAGCCTGCTGGACGAGGTCGACTGCATCGCCGGGATTTCGGGGGGCGCCTTCACGGCAGCCTTCTATGGTCTCCATGGCTCGGAGACCTTTCAGCGCTTCTACGATCGATTCCTGGTCCGAAACATCCAGCGCGAGCTGGTGCTGAGCACGTTGAATCCGGTCAACCTCGCACGGCTCGTCTCGCCGTATTACAGCCGGATCGACCTGGCGGCCGAGCTCTACGACCGCACCGTCTTCGATGGCGCCACCTACACCGCGCTCGCGAAGCGCCGACGGCCGTTCGTCATCCTGCACGCGACCAGCATGGCCAACGGGGCGCCCTTCGAGTTCACCCAGGACGAGTTCGACTTCATCGGCTCGGATCTCTCAGCGTTCCACGTCGGGCGTGCAGCAGCCGCGTCGTCCGCGTTTCCGTTCCTGCTGAGCCCGGTGAGCCTGCGGAGCTATCCGCCGGCGCCCGGCTTCGAAATCCCCCGTGACGTCTCCCGGGCCCTCGAGACCCGAGAGATCAATCCCTCCCGCTACAACTGGGCGCGCCAGCGCCTCGACCTCATGGCCGGCAAGGACGACAAAGACAAGAAGTGGGTCCATCTCCTCGACGGCGGCCTCGCCGACAACATCGGACTGCGCTCGATCCTGCGCGCCTACGACCGCTCGGGCGGATTCATCGCCCAGCGGATCAACGCCGGGCACATCAAGCGGCTCATCGTCATCGCGGTGAACGCGCGGACCGATCCCCCGGAGCAGCTGAGCCGGCAGGAGCGATCGGCAGGGCTCGTCGACGTCTTCATGAAGACCGCGACCGTGAGCATGGAAAGCCTCAGCGCCGATACGATCGACTATGCGATCAATCGCCAGAACGAGCGCGAGCAAGCGGAGACGAACGTGCGGCTCTGTAATCAGCGGCTGATCGGCTGCGGCGCCCAGCCCTTTCCGAGCTTCGCCCAGGATCTCCGCACCTGCTTCGTGGAGATCTCTTTCGAGGGCCTTCCGTCGCCGGCGCGCGAGGAATTTCTGAATCTGCCGACGACGTTCTCGCTGCCCGAGGAGAGCCTGAAGAAACTGATCGACGTGGCGGGAACCCTGCTCGACGGCTCGTCGAGCTTTCAGAAGCTGCTGCGGGCGTTGCGGGGCGAGCCCAGGCCCGGAGCCGGCGTGGGCGAGAGCGGCAACTGCTCGTGACGGCTCAGCGGAACCGGGGCATGACCTCGCGCGCGAACAGCTCCATCGAGCGCCGTACGCGGTCCTGAGGTAGCCCGCCAAAGTTCATCCAGCACAGCATCTCGCCGACGCCGAGACGCCGGAACTCGTCGATCCGCCCGGCGACCGTGTCCGGTGAGCCGAAGGCGACGCTCTCGGCGACCAGCTCGTCCCAGGAAACTTTCGCGAAGCGCTCCTCGAGCGCGCGGAACCCCGGTTGCAGGAGCGGGTGCACGCGGTCGATCCGCTCGGGAATGAGGAATCGCCGCAGCGATTCCTGGTACCACATCTCCGCGTCCTTCGCCTCGGCGAGCGCCTGCGCGTCGGTCGGCGCCACGTAGACGTGACGCGACACGCCCCAGCGGCCCAGGAGGCTCGCGATCTCGGCTCCGTTCCGGCCCGCCTTCTCGCAAGCTTTCACATAGATGTCACGGCTCTTGGCCAGCTGCTCGACGCCGCCGCGCAAGAGCGAGTTCAGCATCGGCACGCCGCGGAGCGCGGTGGCCTCGATCGTGTCGGGGCTCGTGCACACGACATAGACCGGCGGGTGAGGCCGTTGCAGCGGCTTGGGAATCACCCGGACCTCGGGGATGTTGAAGTAGCGGCCTTCGAACGCAAAGCGCTCGAGAGTCCACGCCTTCATAATGATCGCGAGGCACTCCTCGAACCGCTCGCGGTTCTCGATCTGGGGTACGCGATAGCCTTCGAACTCGACGGGACGGTTGCCGCGTCCGACGCCGACGTCGAGACGGCCCTCGCTCAGGATATCGACCAACGCGAGCTCTTCGGCGAGGCGAACCGGGTCGTGGAAGGGCAGGATCGCGGCGGCCAGTCCGATACGCACCCGCCGAGTCCGCATCGCCGCCGCAGCAGCCAGGACCGCGGGCGAAACGGACAGGCCGTAGTCGATGAAGTGGTGTTCCGTCAGCCAGATGCTGTCGAAGCCGAGCTCCTCGGTCCACACCATCTGCTCGATCTCGTGGCGGATGACGTCAGGGTGGCCGATCGACGGCGGCGCCTGCAGAAAGTAGTAGGTTCCAAAGCGCATGGGGCTCACGACTCTAACTCATCACCCTTTCACCCTTCTAACTAAGGAGATCGACCAGGAGTGCCGCGTGATCACTCAGACGCCGGGCCGGGCGTCCGGCGCGCCTGCCCCAGTCGTACCGAACGTCCCGCAAGCGGTGCCGAAGCTGGTCGTTCACGAAGGCCTGATCGAGCCGGAACCCATTGCCACCGTTAGGCGAATACCACGTGTAGGCGCGTTCTGGCCCGCGCAGGATTCGGAACGCGTCGAGCCAGCCCGATTGCTCGAGCCCGGTCAACCAGGCGTCTTCGCGTGGCCCGAACACCGGGGTTTCCTCGTCGATCCCCGGCCGGCCAGAGTTCGTGTCGCCGAGCAGCATCGTCGGTCCGCGACGCCAGCGATTGAGCAGGGTGAGCACGGCAGCGTAGAAGAGATCTTTCCGTCCGGTCACTCGATTGGGAACATGCATTGCCCCCAGGGTGAGGGGCACCGGCGCCTCGACCGAGGCGAGCAGGAGGAGGCGGCCCGGGTCGCCCGGCCCGAATCGTAACCGGAGGCGGCGCATCGGGAATCGGGTCGCGATGAGGAGGCGGTTGGCGCTGGGGCGCGCGGGCTCGGCCGTCGTGCACTGATATGCGAGGCCGAGCGCCGCAAGCGAGTGAGCCAGCTCGAGGCTCGGGGGCGTCGCGCGGAATTCGCAGAGGGCAACGGCGTCGGGAGCCCAGCGCCCGATCTGGGCGGCGATCCGACCGACGCGAACCCCGCCGCCGGCCCGGATGTTCCAGAAGACAATCCGCATCCGGGCGGGCTCCTACCGCTTGCCCAGCGACGTCTCCAGGAGCTCGAGCGCTCCCTTCGCAAAGGCCCACATGTTCTTCTCGCGGTCGCCGTGGCCGGTCTCGAGCGTGATCGCACGCTCGACGGGGCCGGCCACCGCGATGCACGCGTGCCCGGCCGCGTCGCCGTAGCGGTTGCCGGTCGGCCCGGTGGCGCCGGTCTCCGAAAGCCCCCAGGTGGCCCCGAGGAGCTCGCGGATCGTACGGGCCTTCAGGAGCGCGTACGGCTCGCTGCTCGACCGGATGCCCTTCACGGCATCGTCGGGAACACGGAGGAGCCCGCGCCGCGCGGCCTGCGTGTAGATGACGCCGCCGCCCAGGAAATACGCCGAGGCGCCCGGCACCGCCAAGAGCGCCGCGGAGATCAAACCGCCGGCGGACGATTCCGCCACCGCGATGGTTTCTTTGCGTTCCTTCAGGAGAGAGGAGATGGATCGGGCGAGGGCGTCAAGCTCGTTCATGGCGCTGCGACCTTAGGGGCCCGCCGGTGTCTTGTCAAGTCGACGGGCGGGCCCTCGAGCCGCCCTCAGGACAGGCGGCGCGCCGGCGCCGCCAGCTCGCACTCGGCAATCTTGGTGAGCAGGGTCTTGTAGCTGACCTTGAGAATCCGCGAAGCTTCCGCGCGATTCCAGCGCACCCGCTCGAGTACTTCCGAAAGCGCGTGACGCTCGGCCTCGCGCGCGCCGCGGCGGGCGATCTCGCGCAGGCTTTCGGTCACCGACGGGGACGGCTTGGCGTGCACGGTGCGTACGCCCCGAGCGCGCGCGAACTGGGCCTCGAACGCCTGCTCGCCGTCGGCCAGCACGACCATGCGGCGGATGATGTTTTCGAGCTCGCGTACGTTGCCCGACCACGGGTAGTCCGTCAGGCGTTCCAGGGTCTCGGGACGGACCGTCTTCTGTCTGCCGTACTGCGCATTGAACTTGGCGAGGAACCACGAGACGAGCACCGGGATCTCCTCGCGGCGCTCCCTGAGCGGCGGCACCTGGATCTCGACCACGTTGAGCCGGTAGTAGAGGTCCTCGCGGAACTCCCCCCGCGACATCGCTTCCTCGAGGCGCCGGTTGGTCGCGGCGATCACCCGCGCGTTGACGTCGATCGGCGCGTGGCCGCCGACCCGTGAGAAGCGAAAGTCCTGGAGCACGTGCAGGAGCTTGGCCTGGAGCGCCAGCGGTAGCTCGCCGATCTCATCCAGATAGATCGTGCCCATGTTGGCGAACTCGAACTGTCCCGGCTTGCGTCGATGGGCGCCGGTGAACGCGCCCTTCTCGTGGCCGAAGAGCTCGGACTCCAGCAGCTCCTGGGGAATCGCGGCGCAGTTGACCTTCACGAACGGTCCCCGGCGCCGGGACGACGCCGCGTGCACAGCGCGGGCGATGAGATCCTTGCCAACCCCGCTCTCACCTCGGATCAAGACGGTCGTGTCCGTGTCGGCGATGCTCTCGATGATCGAGCGGATCGCCTGCATCCGGGGATGGCCGTCGAAGAGTGGAGGCTCGGGCGTGGCACCCAATTCGGCTCGATCAGTTCGCACTGTACCCTCCCGGTAGATTGCAGCCGACCTAGACGGAATGCAAAGAAAGTGCTAGTCGAAGGCATCGAGATTTCGAGGGCTTACGGCTGATGTGGGCAATCCAATTCCCGCCAGTGGTAAGAAACTGATTGATCGACTGGCTCGTTCCTTACCGCCGATGGTAGCGGCCGGATATGACACCCCCACCACAAAGTGGTGAAGACTGGATGACAGGAGTTTCCGAAGGGCTATGTGCGGGGCAGGAGTACCGTGAACCGGCTGCCCTTGCCTTCGCGGGATTCGACGGTTACGCGGCCGCCGTGCGCCTCGGTGATGCCGCGGACGATCGCCAGGCCAAGACCGGTCCCGCCGCGCTCACGATGCGCCTGGCGGTAGGCGTCGAAGATGTGCGGCAGCGCATCGGCCGGGATGCCCACGCCGGTGTCCTCGACCTGCACCTCGAACTCCAACCCGGCCTCGATCACCCGCGCGACAACTCGTCCGCCGGGCGCGGTGAACCGAACGGCGTTCGCAACGAGGTTGACGAGCACCTGGTGCAGACGCTCCTGGTCGCCGCTGTAGCTGAAGTCGCGGCCGATGCGCTCGCACTCGAGCGCCACGCCCGCTTCCGAAGCGACCGGGTGCAACTCCTCGACGGCGTGACCGACGAGCAAGCTGAGGTCGAGCGGGGTCCGCTCGAGCTCCACGAGGCCGGCTTGCAGTCGCGACATCTCGAGGATCTGATTCACGAGACGGAGCAGTCGGCCGGAGCTGACCGAGACGATATCGGTGAGCCGCTTCTGCTTTTCCGTCAGCGGACCGGGAACGCCTTCGCGCAGGAGCTCGGCGGCGCCGCGAATCGAGGTGAGCGGCGACCGGAGCTCGTGCGACACCGTCGCGAAGAACTCGCGTCGCGTCTCCTCGACCCGTCGCAGCTGTCCGACCATCGAGTTGAACGAGCGCGCGAGCGAGCCGATCTCGTCGCGGCGATTCACCGCGATCGGATCGCGGAACTTGCCGGCCGCGACCGCGGCGGCCGCCGACGACAGGACGCCCAGCGAGCGCGTCATCCGGTGTGCGAGGAACGCGGCGCCCAGCAGCGCCACGCCGACCGCAGCACCCAGCGCGACCAGCACCCAGATCCACATGCGTCCTTCGACGCGCGCGGTGTCGGCTTCCACCGAGAGGACCCGTGTGTGGGTCGCCGACATGAGCGCGCCCAGGCGCTCGTCCACGCGCTCGGCCTGCACGCGTGCGTCGACATCGGTCAGCTGCGCGGCGCCAACCTGATCGCCCATCTGCACGAGCGCGCGCTCGCGCGCCACGATGTTCCGATAGGCGTCAAAGGCGACGCGGGCTTCGCGCACGTAGAGCTTCTCCAAGCTGCTCTGTGCGTAGTCCGCCAGGCGCTCGAGGTCCGCGGCGAGCTGCGCTGCGCGCTCGGTCCACGCGGTCGTGTAGTAGGGATCACGAAGAAGGACGGCATGCGCCTCGAGACGCATCAGAGGCTCGATCGCCTCTCGCGCGGCGGCGGTCAAGCGGAGCGCCGGAACCGTGCGAGTGACGATCTCGCGATTGGCGGACGCGAGGCGGTCGATCGCGCGCAGACTCAGTGCTGCCACACCCGCGAGCACAACGATCACGAGTGCCGAAGTCAAAAAGATTTTTGACGCCAGCCGCATACGTTCTCTCCCCGAGCACCCGGCTCCAGTGATCGCCGGAAATACGGCCGATCGTGGAGCAGAGGCTCAGTCGGTGATTACGCGAGGCTCGTGCAGGAGTCTCGCGTTTTTCGGGGCGCCGACAGGAATGAAATAGAGAGAGGGCTGGGCGTCAGAAGACGCCGCGACCAGGAAGCCGAAACGCTGCAGGAATACTCGACAGCTTTGCCACGGGTGCGAAGTCTATAAGGGTTCGCGCAGACCTGTCAACCGTCGAGTTAGAGGTACACGCGCTCGGCTCGGCGGAGCATGCGATAGCGCTCGAAGGACCTGCGCTCGTCCTCGAGACCCAGAATAGACCTGATAGTGGTTCCCCTGAAGGTGTACCGCAGCATCTTGAGTCCGTTGCGCAGCGCGAACCGCGGCGTGTGGACCAGCGCCACCGGCAAATGCTTGAGCTTGATCCACCGATCGGCCCGCCACCGGAGGAACTCGATCTCGTCCGAGTCCAGGTGCGCCGTCCGGACCACGGCGGTCGTGCCGTCGTAGTCCTCCAGCCGCTCGTTGATGATGAGCCCCTGCTCCCGGAACGTCTTCGTCATCGGTGTGCGCGGGTAGGGCGTCGGGTGCTGGATGTAGGGCACGTCGATGTAGCGGCGAGCGAACGCCAGATTGGCTTCGATCGACGCACGCGTGTCCTGGGGATTGCCGACGATGAGCCCGCCGACGACATACATCTTGCTCGCGTGCAGGTACTCGATCGCGGCCACCGCGGCGTTGCCGCCGCTGCCCTCGCCGCGCCGGCGATTCTTCGCCTCGGCCCGCAGGAATTCGAGATCCTCCTCGAGGATGTTCTCGATGCCGAGGAAGACGTAGCGGAATCCCGCCCGGCGCATCAGCGGCGCCAGGGTGTGTCCGTGGTTGGCGATCGCCGACGTCATCGCCTGCACGGTGTAATCGAGATCGTTGAGTCTGGCGTCGATGATGGCGCGGCAGAGCGCTTCGAACCGTCGCACGTTGAGCGTGATGTTGTCGTCGACCAGAAAGATGGCCTGGGCGCCGTGGGCGCGCGCGTCGCGGATGTCGGCGAGCACGCGCTCGAAGTCGTACGTGTGGAAATTACGCCCGCGCATCTCGATGATCGAGCAGAAGCTGCAGTCGAAGGTACACCCACGCGAAGTCTCGACGACGTCGACCTGACGCCCGACCATCGTGTAGCCGCGCAAGACACGCGCCGAGCGGTTCGGCAGGCGCACGGCTCCGTCCTGGAGGCCGCCGACCGCGCGGTCCGGATTGTGCGTGAAGCCCTCGCCGCACCTGAATGAGAGCCCTGCCACGCGAGTCAGATCGGTACCGAGCTCGAGCGCCCTGATCAGCTCGCGGAACGTCAGCTCGCCTTCGCCGCGCACGATGAAGTCAACGCCGGCGCTCGGGTCCGTGTAGGCGTCGGGGGCCAGGCTCGCGTCGTAGCCGCCGACCACGAGGCGCGCCGCCGGTCTGCGTCGACGCACGAGCTCGATGATCCGGAGCGCGGTGTGCCGCTGAAAGGTCATGACCGAGAGCCCGACCACGTCCGGCTGCAGCTCGCGCACGAGGCGCTCGACGGTCTCGCGCACCCGACGCTGCACCAGAATGAGGTCGGCGACGGCCACCTTGTGGTGCGGATCGACGTTGCCGGCCAGCGAGGTCAGCGCGCCGTTGGGCATGCGGATCGCGACCGACGGCATGTGCTCGAACGAGTCCGGCATCGAGAGCAGCAGGATGTTCATCGCTTCGTCCTACGGGCGGCCTTCCAGTCCGATCGCGCGCGCCACGGTCTCTAGGTGAAGCTGGGCGTCGCCGAAATCGAGACTCGCCGCCTGGATGCGCTTGTGCAGGAGATGGAGGGGGTGTTCCTCGCAGTAGCTGATCGCCCCGAGGATCTGATGCCCGCGCCGCGCCACCGCCAGACACGCTTCACCGGCATAGGCCTTCGCCAGGGCCACGTCGGCGTCGACGGGCCGGCCCTCCGACGCGGCCCACGCTGCCGAGTAGAGGAGCCCGCGCGCGGCATCGACGTCGCGCACGAGATCGGCGCACGCGTGCTGGATGGCCTGATAGCCGCCGATCGGCCGTCCGCCCTGCACGCGCGTCTTCGCATGCTCGATCACCAGCTCGAACACGCGCTGCGCGCCGCCGACCATCTCGGCCGTGCGCGCCAGAGCGCCGGCGCGCAGCGCGGAGGCGAGCAGCGCCTCGCCGGCGCCGACCGCGCCGAGCAGATCGTCCGCCCTGACTTCGACGCGATCGAACGTCACCTCGAACAGCTTTTCTCCGCTGATCGGGTCGAGCGGCAGCCGCGCGATGCCAGGTCGATCGGCGGGCAGGACGACCAGGCCCACGGCGCCGCCGATACGGACGGCGACGATGAGATCGTCGGCGATATGGGCGTCCTTGACGAAGAGCTTGCGGCCGCTGAGCTGCCCCGGCACGGTGCACTCGAGCGCGACCGCGTCGACGTCGAACGAGCCGGTCTCTTCCACGAGGGCGATGGTCGCGAGTCGAGTGCCGGCCGCCAGCTCCGGCAGCAGGCGCTTTTGCTGCGCCGGGCTTCCGGCGGCAAGTGCGAGCGAGGTGGCGACCACGGCGCTCGCGATGAACGGGCCCGGAAGGCCGACGCGCCCCATCTCCTCGACCAGGAGGATCACGTCGAGGAGCGACCCGTCGCTGCCGCCGAGCTCGCCCGGAATCAAGAGACCCGGCCAACCAAGCTCGGCCATCCGGCGCCAGAGCGCCTCGTCGAAGCCGCGCTCGTCGAGCGCCAGACGCTGGGCGACCTCGGGCGGGCAATGCTGGCGCAGGAACGCGCGGGCCGTCGTGACCAGGATCTGTTGCGCCGGCGACGCGCGAAAATCCATCTCAGCGCGCCTTCGACTCGGCGGTTTTGGGCTCGGCCGGGAGGCCCAGGCCGCGCACGGCCACCGTGGTGCGCAAGACCTCGGCGGTGCCGCCGGCGATCGTGTGGCCGAGCGTTGTCAGATACAGATGCGAAATCTGGCCTCCGAGCTTCGCCCACCGTGAGCCCTCGCGCAGCGTGCCGAACACGCCGAGCAGATCCATGCCGAGGCGCGCGAGCTTCTGTCCGGTCTCGTCGGCGTAGACCTTCGCCATCGCAGTCTCGTAGGAAAGGGGCGCGCCGTCGCGGATCATGCAGCCCGTACGGTAGAAGATGAGACGCAGCGCCGCGATCTCCGCCGCGATCGCGGCCAGGCGCCGGCGCACCAGCGGGTCGCGCGCGAGCGGCGCGCCGCCGACCTTCGTCGTGTTGGCGTAGTCCACGAGCTGACGGAGCACGCGCGTGAGCGACGGCGCCTTGTAGAAGCGCCCCCAGAACCGGTCCGCGTCGAGCCCGTTCAGCAGCGCCTGGAAGCCTTCGCCCGGCGGCCCGAGCATGAGGTCGGCCGGCACGCGTACGTCGTCCAGGAAGACCTCGTGGTGATAGACCTCGCCGGTCAGGCTGCGGATCGGACGGATGTCCATCCCCGGCGTGCCGTTCGCCACCACGAACATGCTGAAGCCGCGGCTACGCCGCGCCTCGCGGCTGGTTCGCGCGAACACGAGGCCGTGACTCGCGATTCCTGCGTGACTGGACCAGATCTTGTGGCCGCGGATCACGTAGTGATCGCCGTCGCGGCGCGCCTCGGTCTTGAGCGCGAGCAGATCGGAGCCGGCGTCGGGCTCGCTGTAGCCCTGCCAGAACGACGCCTCGCCCCGGGCGACCGCCGGCAGCACCTCGTGCCGCAGCCGCTCGGTGCCGAACTCGATGATCGCGTCGGCCGTCTGCCAGACGCCCGCGAGCGGTCCGAACGGCGCGCCGGCGAGCGCCAGCTCTTCCATGAGCACGAGCTTCATGAACATCGCCTGATCGCGGCCGCCGAACGCGTTGGGCCAGCACATGCTGATCCAGCCCTGCGCGCCGAGCGCCCTCATGAACGCGCGGGAGTTCGCGCCCGAGCCATAGCCGGCGTCCATGCCGTCGACGGCGAACGTCTCGGGCGGGTTCGCGCGCAGGAAGCGGCGGACCTCGTCGGCGAATGCGTGCTCGGTCTCGGTGAAGTCGAAGTTCATCGAACGCGGCGGTCAGGATAGCGCGTCCGACCGGCGACCACCAGCGACCGCGGTGCGCGCCTATGGGAATGATGTATGGTGTTGGCCATGCGATACGGCTTCTATCTTCCCACGCGCGGCCAAACGGCCACCCCCGAGGCGCTGGAAACGCTCGTGACGCGCGGCGAGAGCCTGGGCTTCGCGTCGGTCATGATCGCCGACCACCTGGTATTCCCCGTCACGATCAAGTCCCGCTATCCGTATACGCTCTCCGGCGACTTCCCCGGTCAGGGCGACGTGCTCGATCAGTTATCGCTGATGGCCTTCGTCGCCGCCAAGACGACGCGTCTGCGCCTGGTCACCAGCGTCATGATCGTGCCCTATCGCAATCCCGTGCTCACGGCCAAGGCGCTCGCGACCATCGACGTGCTCTCGAAGGGCCGGGTCACGCTCGGCGTCGGTGTGGGATGGATGCGCGAGGAGTTCGAAGCCCTCGGCGCGCCGGAGTTCGATCGCCGCGGCGCGGTGACCGACGAGTACATCCGCATCTTCAAGACGCTCTGGACGCAGAGCCCGGCGTCGTTCGCTGGCCGGTTCTATCGATTCGACGCGCTCCATTGCCGACCCCAGCCGGTTCAAAAGCCGCACCCGCCGATCTGGGTCGGCGGCCACAGCAAGGCCGCGCTCAAGCGCGCGGCGCGGCTCGGTGATGGCTGGCATCCGGTCGGCGCCAACGCGGCGGTGCCGCTGCCGCCGTCGGAGATGCGTGCGCTGCTCGACGAGCTCCATCGCCTGACCGAGGCCGAGGGGCGCGATCCCAGGTCGCTCACGATCTCGTACAAGGCGCCGATCTACGACGTCGGTCAAAAGTTGCTCGGACCCGACGGCGAGCGCCGGCCGTTCTCGGGCGGGGCCTCGGAGGTCGCCGACGACATCGCGGCGTTCGCGCGGCTGGGCGTGAGCGAGATCGTCTTCGACTTCCGCAGCGAGCGCCTCGACGAGAGTCTCGAGCGGATGGAGCGCTTCGCCCCGGTGATCCGACAGGCCGCCGCCGTCTAGGTGGGCGGCTTCACCCGGCCGCGATACTGGAGGTAGCGGGCGACGAGCCAGCAGAGAAGCGCCCAGGCGAGGCCCAGGGACCAGCCGGCCAGGACGTCCGTCGGGTAGTGGACGCCGAGATAGACCCGGCTGAGCCCGACGAATAGCGCGAGCAGCAGCGATACCACGATGCAGTACGTCCGGGTCCGTCGGCGCTGCACGAACCGAGCGAGCAGCGCGCCCAGAGTCAGGTAGGTCACGAGGGCCAGCATCGAGTGGCCGCTCGGGAAGCTCGCGCTGCCGACGTTGACCAGGTGCGGGACGATCGCGGGCCGCTCGCGGCCGAACCACCACTTGAGCCCCTCGGCGAGTATGCCGCCCCCGGCGGTCGCCGCCACCACGAGCGCGATCGCGTCGCGGCGATGCTCGAGGGCCAGGTAGCCGATGACGATCACCAGGAAGAGCGCGAGGACGGTCGTGCCACCGAGCGCGGTCACATCGATCGCGGCTTGAACGAGCCAGGTCGGACCGATCGGGACGCTTGGATCGCGCGCGGACCGCAGCAGCCGGAGCACGCCATCGTCGAAATCACGCAGGTCGCCCTCCCGCATCTCACCGGCGGTCTTCGCGAAGATCGTGAGCGACACCATGATGCCCAGCGCGGCCAGGAGCACGACCGCCTCCTGAGCCGTAAGCCAGCGGATCGTGAGCCGCAGGACCTTGGCGGAGGCGCGCACCATCGTTCGTCAGCCCTCTTCCTTTATCGTACGCCTGTGGTACGCTTTCGCCGGAGATGAAGCTCCAGTGTCGGTAGATCACCTGAAGGTCGCCATCGTCGGCGACTTCAACCCTTCCAACGAGACGCACCAGCTCACGAACGCGGCGCTCGAGCACGTGGGCCTCCACTTCACGTGGGTGCCGACGGACTCGTCCGGCGACTGGGAGGCGCGTCTGGTCGCGTACGACGGTGTCTTCATCGCGCCGGCCAGCCCGTACCGCAGCATGGACGGCGCGCTGGCAGCGGTGCGCTACGCGCGGGAGCGCGGGGTTCCGCTGGTCGGGACCTGAGGGGGCTTCCAGCACGCGATCGTCGAGTTCGCGCGCACCGTCCTCGGGTACCGAGACGCCGACCACGCAGAGACCAGCCCCGACGCTCCGCGGCTCGTCGTCACGCCGCTGACCTGCTCACTGGTCGGACAGATGCAGCGCGTGGTGCTGGTGCCGCGCACCCGCGCGGCCCGGCTCTACGGAGTGCCCGAGGCCACCGAAGGGTACTACTGCAACTACGGGGTGAATCCCGACTACCGCCTGCAGTTCGAGGCCGCCGGTCTGCGGGTGAGCGGCGTCGGCGACGAGGGCGAGATCAGGATCGTCGAGCTCCCCGAGCACCCATTCTTCGTCGCGACCCTGTTCCTTCCGCAAGCCCGCTCCACCCACGAAAATCCCCATCCCCTCCTCAAGGGCTACGCGGCCGCCATCGCGGCCTGCCGCGACGCGCGCGCCCGTCTCTCCCTCGCCCGGCCCTGACCACCCGCACTCGCATCCCGGTCGTTCTACAGACCTGCAGTCCCTCAGTAGACCGATCATTCCTATCGCGATGATCCGGACGCGTATTGCGACGCGCTAAGCGTTGAGTCGGCGGCGTAGGAAGCCGAGGAGTCCTTGCGGCAGGAAGATGATCATGATGATGAAGATGATCCCGACGGGGATCAGGAAGTACTCGGGCATGAAGCGCGAGAGGCCCTCGCGGAGCAGCAGGAAGAAGGCGGCGCCGGCGAACGGTCCCACCAGGGTGCCCATCCCGCCCATCACGTTGAAGATGACCACCTCGCCCGAGACGACGAAGAAGACGAAGTCCGGCGCGGCAAACTTGTTCTGCATGGCGTAGAGCACTCCGGCCAGCCCCGCGAAGAGCCCCGAGAGCATCACGGCCACGATCTTGTAGCGCTCGACGTGATAGCCGATCGCGCGCGTGCGCGGCTCGTTCTCCCGGATCGACTGCAGCACCATGCCGAACGGCGACTGCGTGATCCGCCGGACCAGCAGATAGGACAGCACGACGACGACCAGCACGAACCAGTGGAACGTCGTCGGCGTGAAAGCATCGCTCCACAGTCCCGGGATCGACAGGCGCGGCTGCCGGAACGTGAGACCGTTCTCGCCGCCGGTGACCTCGGTCCAGGTGAAGATGATCACGTAGAAGATCTGCGAGAACACGAGCGTCGAGATCGCGAAGTAGATGTCGCGCAGGCGCGTGGCGAAGAACGCGACGAAGACCGCCACGGCGCCGGCGGCGACCAGGCCGTACACCAGCGCGAGCCACAGGCTCGGGGGCCTCATCGTCAGGAGCGCGGCGGCGGCGCCGTACATGCCCAGGCCGAAGAACGCCGAGTGCCCGAACGAGACCATGCCGGTGTAGCCGATGAGGATGTCGGACGACATCGCCAGGAGTCCCCAGATCAGGATCTCGGTGACGAAGCGCTGCCAGAACGGCGGCAGGACGAGCGGCGCCAGCAGGAGTACTGCGACCACGATC
>Ga0075423_10000033_pt1 | contig 68849 bp, 52 predicted proteins | sample SoiMethybrSBSTD2_FD_80114 | JGI IMG/M metagenome (GOLD analysis project Ga0075423, IMG submission 80114) | Bulk soil microbial communities from a Populus tree surrounding site in Tennessee, USA - Soil MetaG P. TD hybrid SBSTD2 | ecosystem: Environmental > Terrestrial > Soil > Tree plantation... | reverse complement strand
GAAGTTCCGCAGGTACGACCAGTGACGAGCGAAGAACAGCAGCTTGACGGTTATCTCGCCCGAAGCAGCGCGCGCTTGGCGACCGCCCCGGCGTGACGCACGGTTCTGAACACCTTGTTCAAACGTCGAAGACCGCGCGATGTTCGTTTCGACGATTCGTACCACGCGCGCCACAACGCGCGTCGCAGCCGCCGGACGCCGGTATGCGTGAGCTCGGACGACGTCCGTCTCACCCAATAGATCGCCGCCGACATCCACACGACTGCGGCGATGAACGGCCGCATCAGATACACCCAGAGCGGCCGGTCTTCGGCGAGCATGCGCGCGATCGACGCCATGACACGAGCGCCCGGCCGCAGCACCGCCACAACGACGTCGTGTCGGTGCGGAACAGGATGCGGACGCCGGGCGAGATCGCCGATCGTGCGCGCAAACACCGGCGCCACCGGCACGTCGACGCCATGGGGCCGGATGAACGTGCGCACGAAGTCGCGAGCCTCTTTCCCTGCGTCGGGCGCGCCCGACAGCAGCGCCCGCAATTGCGCGACGTGCTCGTCGAGAGAACCGGCGCTTCGAACGGCGCCGCTCTCGTTGACCAGATATTGGAAGTGCAGCGTGCCCTCCTGCGCGTGGGCGAACTCGGCAGATCGAATCGTGAACACTGGTCGCCCGACGATGGTGGCCTCGATCTGGGCGCTGGTGTTGATGCCCACGACGGCGGCGCAGTAGTAGAGCGAGTCGAAGTAATCGCGACGGAAGTCGGGTGACGTCGGGTCGGTCCCGATCGGCGGCCATAGCGCGACGTTGGCAAACCGAGCCGGTGCGGCGAACGTGCGCCACTGCCGCGAGTTCGCCGGATGCGGACGAATCAAGACACCGACGCCCGCGAGCGCTGCGTCGCCCTCAGCGTAGCGTCCGGCTTCAGCCGGACCATTTCTGATCCGCCCGATCCAGCGCTCCGCGAACGGCACCTCGACCGGTGCGATAAACGTCGACGAGCCGACATACAACACGAACGGCTGCGACGGATCGAGGCCGACCATCCGGCAGAACTCCTCGCGCGATCGGCTGGGCCGATCGTCGAACCAGTGATCGAACAGCTGCGCGCCGGTCACCGCCACTCGATCCGGAGCGACGCCGTGGAGCGAGACCGCCTCGGCTTTCTGCGCCTCGTTCCACACCACGACGTGATCGGGGATCACCCGAATGAGCCCCTTGCTCGTGAGGTTGTCCCAGCTCGCCACGCACAACGCGCTGCGCACCCCGAGCCGGCGGGCGCACTTGATGTAGTCGACCTGCTGCGATCCGAGCTCCACCAGCGGCGTCACCAGCAGCAGATCGGGATCGTGCTGGCGGATGAACGTCTCGAGCGCGGCGCCGGTGGGCACCAGACGCTCGATGACGCGAAGGACCGCCGCCAAGGCGGCGCGAGGGCGCGCACCACCTCTCGCGATCGCATCGACGAACGACACGTAGACGCGTGGCAGGCGTTTTCTCGCGCGTGCCTTCAAGCTCGACGCGTGCGCGAATGCCGGCCCGAAGAAGCGCAGGTAATCGAGCTGCAGCCTCACCGTGGTCGCAAGGCTCTCCCACGCGTCCTCGCGCACCTCCTGCCGAGTCGCGGGCCTGCGGTCGTCACCGCTTCGCAGCGCGGTTCGATCGCCGCGAGCGAGGAACGCCCGCACGCTCTCACGCCGCTCGGGCGTCGTGCCGCAGGTGATCCGCGGCGAACACTCCGCGAGACGCCTGGCGGTCACGTCTTCACCGAGCTTCGAGCGCGTGATCTCGAATGCCACGTGAACGTCGTGTCCCTCGTCGGCCAGCGCGCGCAGTCCCTCTTCGTAGTACCGGATGAATCCGGGATGCAGCATCACGAACAGGATGCGGCTCACCGGGTGTCGTTCCTTGAAGGCCGCCTCAAGGCGGCCTCTACGTCCGCGGCCTGGAAACGCGCCAGACGGCCGTCTCCAATGAATCCGCGATCGGGACCCCATTCGGCCACGTGCTGTACCCGATCCGCCAACGCAGAACCCGCATCGACGACCCGCGTACGGAATCGGGCCTGTCCCTCGTTGTCACGCCAGCCGTGCGTCACTCCGTCGTGCATCTCCTCCACGGCGCGTCGCACCTCGGACGCGGTGTTGGCGCGGAAGCCGCAATTCCTCACCTTTCGAAAGTACGACTCGGTGAGCAACTCCGACCGCATCAGCGCTCGGCCATCGTCCAGATCGATGACGGTGGGAAGCGTGAACACACTGTCTTCTCGCACCGGGTAGCCGATGAACGGATCGGCGGCGTTGAGCAGCAGCGACGGCGTGTTGGTCAAGCAGGCAACGTGCTGCAGATCGATTGACGCGCAGATGACGAAGCGCGCCGTCGACAAAACGAACACGTCGAGCAACGAGAACGCGGGACCGACGTGGACGATCGAGTATCCGTTCTGCGCCAGGAACGCATTGGCGTCCGAGAGCGCATCGGGCTCGAGGCGCGCATCGATTGCCACGATCGGCGTGTCGAGCGCAATGCCGGTTGCCCGCGCCGCCGCTCGCGCGGGTTCAATGAGACTTGGTGGCAACGACGTCTTCACGCGATCGCGCAGCAGCCGTCTTGGATACTGTCGAACCGGAGCAGCGGGTTCGTTCGATCGCGCCAGAGCCCGCTGCGCGACATCGCGAGCACCGGATCGCACCGCCGCCGGCAGCCGTTGGTCGCCGGCGTAGTGGCGCACTTCGCGGCCGAACTCGTACCAGAACGAGGCCACACCATCACGCCATCGCTCGGCCCAGCGTTGTGCGGCCGCACTCACGCTCCACCGCGCCCGCGCCCACGCCATGCCATCGCCATAGACGATCGGCACGTCGTCGCTGGTCAACGCAAACAGCGACTCGCTTGTGACGATCGGCGGACGGATGAAGCACGCCTGCATGCGGCCCGCTCGTGCTTCGGCGAGCGCCGCCAGCATGTCGACGCTCAGCCGATCCGCGCTCGATCCATCCGGGCACGACACGAGCACCGGGTGACCACTCACCTCGATTGCGACGCGCGCAGCAGTGGGGGTCATTCCTATGTGGACGGGGTGTCGCCTCTGCCTCGCAAACCGAGACGATGAGTCAGCATCAACACTTCGTAGAGCGCCCGACGTCCAATTCGCTTGAGGCGTCCCCTGAGTTTGCGCGCACCGACGAGCGTGTTGTAGACCGCGTGGTGATAGTGGTGCTTGGTGATCTTCTTCGACCAGACGACGTTCTCGATGCCACGGCCGATGGCATGCGAGGTGCTCGTCTTTCTGAAATGGCGCCAGCCGTACGTGAACTGATAGCGCAGGATCATGCGTGCCCATTGAGTGCGTGCGATCGATCGCTCTGGACTGGGCACGTATTCGCGCCAGAGGATCAGCGAATGCTGCAGCCACGGCGGCCAGGAGAACCATCGCGGCTCGGTTCCCGGCAGCATCAACGTCGTTTGCTGACGCTCGACGCTCGTGCCCATCGACTGGCGTCTAAACCACAACACCTCGGGCACCTGGCGAATGCGTCCCTGCAGCGTCAGCTCGACGACGAGCAGACGATCGGGGCGGAGCACCGGCCGGAACACCCCGGCGCGGGACAGCGCCTCGATGCGAATCAGCCCGTAGACCATGTCGCCGGCGCCGACCCCTTCGTGGCAGAAGTGCTTCCACCGGGCGCGGAGATCCGAAGACGCTGCCGTGTCGAATAGACGCGCGCCCTTGTCGATCTCTTCGCCGCCAGGCGACACGCGGCGCGTGATCGGATACGCCAGCACGGCACCGTTGTCGGCATCGAGCTCCGCCAACAAGCGCTCCAGCCATCGCGGGTGCCACCAGTCGTGATCGCTGACCCAGGCGAAATACTCCGCCGACGGCCACTCGCGCGCCGCCTTCTCAGCCACCTCGCGCCACGAGGCGATCATCGCCTGCCGCTGATCGTGCCTGACGTAGCGAAGGCGGCTGTCCCGCTCCACGTATCTGCGCGCGACGTCTTCGGTGCCATCGCTCGAGGCATCGTCCAGGAGGAGCATGGCGAAGTCGCCGTAGGTTTGCGCCAACAGCGATTCGATGGCGTGCGGGAGATGGTGCGCGTTGTTGTAGAGCGTCATGCCTAGCACGACGCGCGGCACAGTGTTGTTCGAGGTCCCGCTGTTCGAGGTCCCGGTACCTGACTGCGCGACCGCCACCGTGTCGCGAGCCGCTTTTCGCGCCGCCGGATCGATCCGGCCGACCAGGTGACGATACCGCGGCTCTGACGGATCGACCGCACGTGGAGTCTTTGGCGGCTTCTTGAACGCGCTCGTGTAGTCGGTGTCGAGCACCGGCACTTCGGTGAGCGTGTACCAATCCGCGAGCGCTTCGCTGACGCTCACCAGCTCGCTGTTGTACAGCGATCGTTCGCGATTCATGCTGTAGAGCAGCGGACAGCCGGCGGCCGCGGCCATTGCGGCATAGCTGCGCACCTGGGTGTCGGTCATCTCCTGGAACGACACCATGTTCACGGTGAGGTCCAACGGCAGCGTCGAGGCGAGACGCGACAACGAATGCGGCACGAAGACGAAATCGGCGTCGCGCCAGCCGTCGATGCTCGCCGCGCCATCGGTTCCGACGAAGAGCAGACGCGCCTCGGGAAACATCGCGCCGAGATACGTCGCCGAAAACAGGAACAGCTCGGGAAAGTCGACCAGCACGTACGTGGCTCGCGGGATCAGCGTCTTCATCTGATAGATGAAGCCGCCCCAGCCCGCACCGATCTCGCATACGACTGGCCGGTCGATCGCGCGAACGGCACTCATCACGCCGCCGCGCTCCATGCCGATCAGCACTTCGTAAAACTTGATCGTGTCGACGTTGAACAGCCGATCGCCGATGTTGTATCCGAAGCCGCCCATCGCCGGCGACTCGGGCACGATCAGCGCGTCGCCGGCGAGCGACCGCAGTGCCTGCAGTCGCGCCTCGAAGAACTCGCGCCGGCCGTCGTTCTTGTTCCGATAGTCGTACGGCCGAATACCGGTGATGTGAAACGCATGCTGCCGCAGCTTGCGAACGATGAGCGGCGAGGCATCGATCATGTAGTCGATGTTGTCGAGCTCGTCCGACCAGTAGGCACTCGGGCTCGCCGCCGAGGCGCGCGCGCCGCCGCCCTTCATCCGCAGCACGGCATCGCGGGCGCGCAGGTAGGCCTGGAATTCGCGCGACGCGCGCAGATCGTCGCTCACCATTCCTCCGCCATGGCCGGCGCCTGCGCGTCCTCCCCACCCTGCGCATACGGTGGCAGGTCGCGAGTGTCGATGCGCGGCAGCTCATAACGGCCGTCGTGGCCGATTCGCAGCCGGCGCCTCACGGTATTGAACGCCAGCGAGTAGCCAAGATCGCCGAGCGCGCGAACGGTTTCGCCGGTGTAGGTCTTGACGCCGCCCCACGGGTAGCAGAACGGCACCGACGCCTGGCTGGTCAACTGACGGATCCATTCGACGCCGCCGGCCAGCTCGTCGCGCTGCTGCGTCGAGTCGAGCCGCGACAGCATCCGATGCGATCGGGTGTGGTATCCGAAGGTGATGCCGTCCGCCGCCATCGCGCGGATCTGGGCCTCGTCGAGATACAGCGATCTCGCGAACGCGTCCGTGTCGCCGATGTGCCGCGCGAACAGCAGGTCCAGCACGCGCTCCGCTTCGTCGAGCGGCAGCTCGTAGTTGAGCAGGTGGCGAACGGCGTGCTCGTCCTGCGCGTCCCAGCGATCGTTGCCAAACACCGATCCGCTGCGCCCAGCCACATCCGCTGCGATGCGCGATTCCTGGAGCACCGCGCGACCGAGCGCCTGCGCGCCCACACGCGCCAGCAGGAAGTGCGTCTTGTGCACACCGAGGACGCGCGGCGATGGTCCACACGCGTCGTGCGCGATGAAGAACACTCCGCTCAGCCCGCGCGCACGAAGCAGCGGGAACACCGTCGAGAAGTGGTCGATGAAGCCATCGTCAAACGTCAGCAGCGCGGCGCGCGGCGGCAAGGATTGCTGGCTGTCGAGGGCACGCCGGAGATCCTCGACCGAGACGATCGTGTGTCGCTCCTGGAGCCAATCGAGCTGACGCGTGAACAGATCGGGTGTCAGCGCGCGGATGTCGGGAAACGCCGTCGCCGAACTGTCGCGCACGTAGTGGTACATCACCACGAGGCAGCTCTGCTCGCTCCTCTGCTCGATCACTGCGCGGTCCTTTCCGCCGGCCTCACGGGCTCGAGGCGGACAAGCGACAGCCCTGCATCGCGGGCCGCACGGTTGCGCAGATACTCGCCGATCATCCCATCGACGAAGTTCGCGTACAGCTGTTTCACCGCGGCGGCCGAGAAATCAGCGCGCTTATACAGCCGCCCGCCTCCGCTTTGCTCGACGCCGCGCACGCCGCCCTCGCCGAGCGCGATCGCCGCATCGGCCAACGCCGATGCGGCAGAGACGATCGTCTTGTTCCCGATCTCATGCGGACCATCGCCCTCGAGCATGTCCGGACGCACGTGCGCGATCATCGGACCGCTGTCGACACCAGCGTCCAGAAAGTGAATGGTGGCGCCGCAGTATTCGGGCTCGCGGTTGACGAGCGGCCAGAAGTTGGTGCCCGCGCCGCGGTAATACGGCGACAGGCCCAGGTGAATGTTGAGGATGCGGTCTGGGAACGCATCGATGAGCGATTGGTGCAGCAGGCCCGTGCCGAACACCAGGACGACATCAGGCTCGAGGCGCTGCATCGCTTCGACCGTTGTGCCATCGTTGCAGCCGCCGACAGGCAGGTGCACGGACGGTGCTCGAAGACGGTCATGATCCGCGAAGAACTCGGCCTCCGATTCATCTCGCGCAGCGAAATGGCGTTGGATCACTTCCTCGTCCGCGGGCGAGTGGGCATAACGGAGTGGCTGGAACGCTTTCTCTTCTTGAAAGACCGCAGCCACCTCCAGTCGCGACGCCAGCGTGTTGGCCACGAATTGATGCCGCCGCATCGTGCTGGTCAGGACGATGGCCCTCATGAGTTGTCGCGATCCAGCGCGCGGTGGATGGTCATCGCCGCTCGATACCGAACGTTTCTGAGGGCACTCTTCATCTGCTTGCCGCGAAGCATCAGCGCATCACGCCGCGCGCGCCGCTCCTTGCGGACCTCTTTCGCGCGAATGCGAGCAGCCTTGTCAGCGCGACGCGCACCCAGCGACTGCTGCGTCTGCTCTTCGTGATCGTCTCGGGCGTCGGCGCGCATGTCGTTCATCAACCAGCGACCGATGCCTACTCGCGACCATGCGGCCATGGGAACGGCGATCGGCCGCAGCCACGTCGCCCATTCGACCGGCTGCGATGCCGCCGCACCGGCGCGATGAAGCCGCTCGAGCGCATCGGCGAACGCGGGCGTCGCCGGCCGATCCAGACCGCCTGGACGCACGAACGCCGAGAGAAACCGCCGGTTTCGCTCGTCGCGCGCGCCGCCGAGAGCCACCGCCTCCGCCAGCTGACGGAAGTGCGTATCGAAGTCGGGGGCCATATGAAGCAAACCGCCTTCGACCTCCATCAGGTAGCGGAAGTGAATCATCTCCTCCTGATGCATCCGATACTCGGGAAGCGTCAGCGTGAGCACCGGACGTCCGACGATGGCCGCCTCGAGAAACGAGCTCGTGACCAGGCCGATGACCGCGCTCGAATAGTAGAGCGCGTCGAAGTAGTCGTGCTTCGACTCGGCATCGATCGGATTGCGGCCGCGAAACGCGACGTTGTCGAGTCCGTCGAAGCTGATGCCGGTCCACTCCTTGATGCGCTCGGGATGCGGACGGACGAGCACGCCGAGCGTGCGCAGCGACGGATCGGCGTTCGCGCGCAGCGCGTCAATCCAGCGCCGTACGAGCACCGGTTCCGGAGGCCGGGGCGTTGGACTGAGCGCCGAGTGCACCCAGAGCGCGAACGGCCGCTCCGGATCGAGACCCATCGCACGGCAGAACTCCTCGCGGCTCCGATCGGGTCGACGCGTGAACCAGTCGTCGTAGCACTGCGCGCCGGTCAGCGCGACGCACTCCGCGGGCAGCCCGTGCATCTCCACTGCCTCTCGCTTTTGTACGTCGTTCCACACCAGAACCTGGTCGGGCGCGACGTGCAGCAAGGCCTTGCTCGACAGGTGATCCCAGCTCATGATCGCCGCCGACACCGGAATGCGCAGCGCCCGCGCCGCCTTCAGCAGATCGAGCTGCTGCGAGCGCGAATAGGTGAGCGACGCCAGCACCACGATATCGGGCGCATGCTCGCGCAGGTAGCGCACCATCGCCTCGCTGGTCGGCATCAGCCGCTCGAACCGCTTCAATCCTCCAAGCGTCATGCGATGACCGAGCACCGGGACGCGCGCGGCCCATCGCACGATGCGAGCCGCACGCTCCTCGTTGCGGACGCGCAGCTTCAACGGGTAAGGCGGCTCGAGCACGCGAACGAAATCGAGCGCCGTGCGCATCCGCCGCGCGGCGTCGAACCACGGCTCCTGCTCGAGCGATGGCAGACGATCCCACGTCACGCCCGAATACGTCGCCGCCAGCCGTTCGGCCAGCTCCTGTCCGCCAAGCGCTTCCGGCTCGTCGCCCGTGAGATGAACCTGGTGGCCGCGTTGGGTCAGCTCGACGATCGCCGACTCGAAATTGCGGAAATGCGCCAGGTGCAGCGCGGCGAATAGAACCTTCATCGTGCCTGCTTGCGAGCGATCACTCGCAGGTTCTTTCCGTATGCTCCGGCATTGACGAAGAACTGCAGCAGATCGGCGATCTCCTCGACGCCCTCGTCGCGACGGCCCCGCACTTCGCGCCGGTACCAGAGGTAATCGACGAGATCGAGCCCCTCGGTGGCGAGATAGACAGTATCGAGCGACTCGCGCGCCATCAGATCTCGGATCGTCGCCGGCGTGTAGTAGTTCAGATGATGCGTCGGCCAGATGAAGTGGGCGTCCTTGCCCATCAGCATCCGCGACGCCGAGTCGTAGTTGGGCACGTACATGAAGACGATGCCACCGGGCCGCAGCAGGCGCGTGCACGCGCGCAGCGTGCGCACGGGATCGAGCAGATGCTCGAGGACATCGAACAGTGACACGGCATCAAAGCTCTCGGCGTCGAATCCAGCGTCCTCGAGCGCGACGGCGCGAAGCTCGAGGCCGCGCGATTGCCCGTACTCGATGGCCGAGGGATTGAGATCGATGCCGATTGCCTTCCAGCCTGCGTCGCGAGCCGCCTCGACCACGAACCCGGTGCTGCATCCGACATCGAGGTAGTTCGGCGACGCCATGCCGGGCAGCTGATCGGACATGAGCCGGACGCGCTCCTGCCCGAATCGGCGCGTGCGGTAGTCGTGGCTCTTGATCCCGAGGTCGCGCACGATCTCCTGATACTCCGCCGATACGTAGACGCGCTTGTAGTGCGCCTCGTCGAACGTCGGATTCACGTAGACGAGATCGCACCGATTGCACCGGACGATCGTGAGGTGATCTTTGTCGAGCTCGTGCCGGGCGTCGCCGCTTCCGCACGTCGGGCACAGGCGCGGAATGAGCAGATCGTCGGGAATCTTGCCGTGCTGACGAACGAGCTCGTCGATCGGGTGCGTGCGCTTCTCGATCAGCTGCTTGTAGGAGCCGGCCGGGCGAAGCGCCCCGATATCGACTTTCTGGTATTCCTCGACTCGCCTGTAGGGGATGTGCATGTTCGGTTCGGTCCGGCTAAAGCCGGACACTACGGCTACTAGTCCGGCTGAAGCCGGACGCTACGCCTATCAGTACGTCTTTAGGAACAACTCCGCGAGCGCGAGATCGTCGGGGCCATCGATGTCGAGCGACTCCGACGCGTCCATGATCAGCGGCCGGCAGTCGTTGCCATAGAGCGAACCTGCTTCCAGCACACGCACTCGCACCGCCAGCACCGCCGGGCCATTGCGCGCATACACCTGCGGCTTATCCTGCCGGCGCGCGATGAATGGACCGTCGACGAACGGCCGCAGTCGTCCGTTCTCGAGTCGCATCACCGACACCGGGTTGAACTGATGCGGCACTTCGACGACGCTCACGACTGAATCGGCTCCGGTCGACTCGAGCAGATCGATGGCGGCGTCGACGTGCGCGGCGCGGCGCAGCGGCGATGTCGGTTGCAGCAGGACGACCGCATCAACCGTGAATCCACCGCGCGCGATTTCTCGCGCCGCGTGCAGCAATACCGGCAGCATCGGCGCATCGTCGGACGCGAGCTCGGACGGACGCATGAACGGCACCTCGAGACCGAGCGAGCGCGCGGCCTCAGCGATACCCGCGTCGTCGGTGCTGACCATGCAGCGAGTGAGGCGCCGGCTGGCGTGCACCGCATCAGCGGTGTAGGCAAGAAGCGGCCGCCCGGCCAGCATCGCGAGATTCTTGTTGGGAATCCCCTTCGACCCTCCTCGCGCCGGCACCACGCCAAGAACGGTCACCGCGCCTGCCGCATCGCTTTCTTCTGCGCTTCCTGGGCTGCCCGCGCCGCGCGGTGTTCGGCCAGGTCACGATCGCGCTCGGCGCGCCGTGCCGCCTTCGCCGTTTCGCGCACCACTCGCGCCTCGTCTTCGCGCTGGTCTTTGATGGCTCGCGCCTGTCGATCGCGCACGATCACCGCCAGCTCGCGCGGCGACGACACGAGCGCCTCGCCGGCGAGGCGGCCGCTCCATTGCGCCAACCGGCCGAACACCCCGCGCCGCCACGACGCCCCGATCGAGTGCGCCGGAGCCACGCGGCAGTCCGCAAGACCTTCCACCGCGGCGACGAAATCGGGCGTCGCGGGATGATCCAGACCTCGCGGTCTGACGAACGCTTCGAGAAACGCCTTGTGGGGATGCTCACTCGTGACCGGCCGTCGCAGCGCCTCGCCAAGCTGGTGCACATGCGACGGTCGGTCGCGGCCGACGCGCAGCAGGCCGCCGCCGATCTGCAGCAGATAGCGGAAGTGCGCGGTGCCCTCCTGATTGTCGTGATAGCGCGGCTCGAGGATCGTCAGCACCTCGCGGCCAACGATGCCCGCTTCGATGAACGCACTCGTGTTGAGTCCCACCACCGCGGCGCTGTGGTACAGCGCATCAAGGTAATCTCCACGCGTCTGCTCGTCGACAGGATTGCCGCCCCACACCGACACCGGCGCACACGCGCTCAGGTCGACGTCCTGCCAGTCCTCGGTCTGTGCAGGATGTGGACGCACGAGCACGTTGCACGTCTGGAGCACCGGATCGCCGCTGGCGCGGATCATCTCCAACCACTCGCGCACGAACTGCGGTTCGCGCGGGCTTCCCTTGATCAGGCCCGTGCACACGTAGAGCACGATCGGCTTCTGCGGATCGAAACCGCGCTCGGCGCACAGCACCTCGCGCGTGCGCGACGGCGTGCGCGTGAACCAATGGTCGAAGCACTGCGCACCGGTCACGATCACGCGCGCGTCGGGCACGCCGTGCACGTCCACCGCTTCACGGCGCTGGGTCTCGTTCCACACCAACACGCGCTCGGGCCGATCGCGCAGATACGCCTTGCTCGTAAGGTGATCCCAGCTCCACACCGGCAGGCACGACGGAATGCCGAGCAGGCGGGCCGCACGCACGTAGTCGATCTGCTGCGATCCGAGATCGACGAGCGGCGTCACCAGCACCGCGTCGGGCCGATGCTCCCGCACGAAGTCGACGATGCTGGCCGGCGGCGGAACGAACGCATCCAACCGATGCAGGCAGGTCGCGTACGCGCGCCACCACAACCTACCGGCCAGGAGCGGCGGATGCGCGAGCGCGAGCAGCACCCGCGGCGTACGATCGTGGGCGCGCACGCGTCTCAGCGGCGCCGTGTCGTAGAACGGCTCGAGATATCTGAGGTAGTCGAGACCGAGCCGCAGACCCTGGGCGACACCACTCCACGTGTCGGCCTGCCGCGGCGGCACCATCCCGTAGGTGATGCCGGGACAGTCGCGCGCCAGCGATTCCACCGCCGATTCCGCCCCGAGCTTGTCGACGATCTCGACGGCGAGATGGATGTGATGGCCGCGCGCAGCCAGCTCCCGCAGCGCAAAGTCGTAGTTGCGGAAGTAGGTGTAATGACGCGCGATGAACAGCAGCTTCACTTACGCAGGTTGTGAGAACACCAGCCGCTTCTGGACGCGCAGCGGCACACGGGCCAACACGTTGGCGATGCGGCTTCCCGCGTTGCCGTCGCCATACAGATGCTCAGACGGATAGCGCCCGTGGGACAGCTGACGCTGAATCGCCACGACAATCTCGCGTCGGTTGTATCCGACATCGATCACGTTCGACCCGCGATCGCGACCGGTCTGCCGGGTGCCGATGTTGACCGCAGGCACCCCGAGGAACGAGCCCTCACGAATCGGAGCGCTCGAGTTTCCGACGGTGCACGCACAGGACAGCATCAATCGGATATAGGTCTCGATGGGAAAATTCTTGTAGAAGCGGATGTACTCGGGTGCGCGCTTCTCGCGGAAGGTGCGCATGCCCGTGGCGATGTCCTCGGAGCCGGCATCGACATTGGGCCAGAGCATGATCGTCGGCATCTTCAGCTCGTCGAGGGCCTCGAGCGTCTCCCAGATCTGTTCGCGGCCGTGCCCGTATTCGGTGGTGACCGGGTGCTGATTCACGAGCAGAAACGGCTTCGACGGATCGACGTGCGCGCCGACGCCTTCGCGGGTCAACCACTCGGCATGCGGGATCGCGCCGCTGGCCTTCATGATGTCAGACACCAGATCGATGCGCGGACACCCGACGGAGTGCACCGTGTCGGGCGACTCGCCCATCCGGATAATCCGTTCGGCGGCGGCATCGTTGGCGGGAAAGTGCAAGTGCGCGAGCTTGGTGACCGCGTGGCGGATGCTCTCGTCGATGGTGCCGCTGATCTCGCCGCCCATGGTGTGAGCCACCGGAATGTTCATGTACGAGGCCGCAATCGCCGTCGACATCGTCTCGAAGCGATCGCCCACGCTCAGCACGATGTCCGGCTTCAACATCTCGAACAGCGTCGGCAATTCGATCAGCCCGAGTCCGGTCGACTTGGCCATCGTCGCCGGCGTCTCACCCTCGACGATCATCGTCACCTTCGCATCGGGCTCGAACCCGTCGTCTTGGATGACGTCGACGACCGAGCCGAATCGATCGAGCAGCGCCGACGCGCCGACGATCAATTGCAGCGTGAGCTCCGGATGATCGGTGATGGCGCGCATCACCGACTTGATGCTGCTGTAGTTGGCGCGGGAGCCGATGAAAACGCAGACCTTCCTCACGGCACTCTCGTTGTCATCTTCAGTTCGCCTGTGGAGGGCATCCGCCGCGCGGATCGCTGCGGTCGCCCAAGTTGACCAGCATCTCGACGATGTCGGGAGCCCGTGCGTCGACGGCCCGGCAAATCAGCAATGTACGAGCGGCGCCGTGGTCGGGCACGACGACGCCGTAGCGCAACAGGACAGGAATCAGATCCTGACGCCGACCCGTTACCGCTGCTTCGAGCGGTGTGGCGTCGTGAGCCGCTCCCAAAATGCCTTCCCTCACCGGCCACGGACGGTTGGGATCCTTGCGCTCCAGTGTGATCAAGCGCACCACTTCACCGGCGTTGCCGAGTCCGGCCGCTTCAGACAGCGTCATGTTTGGATCGGGCCAGAACGGCGACGTGCCTGCCAGCCATCCCACAACCGCCCATGCTGATCCAAGAAACACCGCGAGCAGCGGCGCAACCGCGGTGACGATCAACGCCGTCGCCCTGCGAGAGCGTGGAGACGACAGCATTTCGTCTACCACGGCTTCTCGAAATACTTCCATGCCTGCCCGGCGGCAGGATAGAAATACGTCCCCGCAGCGCGCATGCTCACGGCCTGATCGTAGAGTTGCCGCGCCAATGCCGCACCCGTCGGATTGATTTCGAGACCGAACCCGCTCGGCTGCGGTCCGTTCAACATCCAGTCGTTTCTGACGATCACGGCTTTCTGGTGAAGGTTGTAGTGCAACGCGATCAGCCTGGTCGCCCAACCGGCGGACAAGACGGCAAGCACAGAGGCCATCGCCAACGCTGCAACGCCTGTCGACGCGGCGCGCTCGAAGCGACCAAGGACGTGCGCGAAGGCGATCGACGCCGCCAGGCCATGAAACACACCGGCCGGGCTGACGATCACGTCTTTCGTGTACCCATACCCAATCACCGCATTCGCGCACAGCACCGCGACGAAGACCAGTACCAGTCGATCGCCATGGTCGAATACGCGCCGACGCCAATCGCCGATCCGGGACAGGCTGTACCACACGATGAGAAGCGTGGCCCCCGTGGAACTGACGACGCCGATGACATCTCGCGGCAGCAGCTCACCCGTCATGACGCCGCGGGTGAAGACCCACACTCCGCCTTTCGGCTCGGCAACGAGCACCGTCAAGAACTGAGACACGACGTTATAGGCGTAGAAGATCGACGGATGCTGGCCGAACCTCGCGACGAGCTCGGGCGGCTCGAGGACGCGAAAGCCGAACGCCGAGCCGCGCAGTGCGAGCGGCGGCACGCCGACGTCGAGCACAGCAAAGCGGAGCGCGAAGTAGCCGACCAGCGCGCCCGTCGTCGCCACCAACGCTCGTGTCGAGACGCCGCGGCAACCCACGATCCATGCCGCGGCAAAAATCACCCACACCAGCAGACCGGATTCAACAGTCAGCGCCGCAAAGATGAACAGCGCGACGGCAGCCACATCGCGCCACCGCGCCGGATTCCCAAACGACAGATGAGCGGCCAGCAGACAGCACACCACGATCGTCAGGTAGGTGTTGATGGGAAACGCTTCGTGAATCGCGCCCGAGATGGTGTGCGATCCGAACAACATCGCGATGCCGAACGGCACGGCGAACGCCTCGGTCATCGACCGCACCCGCAGCAGGTTGACGAAGAGCAGCGCCGTGGCCACGAGCTGCAGCACCTCGATCGATTTGTACATTTCCAAATAGCGACCGTTGGCGAGATCGAACGTCACGTCGATCTGTGCCAGCAGAAGGGGCCTCAGGAAGTCTTTCGCGGTGAAGTCCTCGACGAGAACGCCCCACAGATCCTTCGATTGCACGTGCAGCATGTTGCCGAGACAGTCATAGAACTGCAGCGGATTCCTGGAGACGAAATATCCAATCCCGAGGGCCACGATCACGGCGTAGGCGTTGGCCGTCCACGACCACCGCCAGCCGGCGGCCTTTACCATGCTTCCTCGAAGTACCGCTTCCACCGGGCGCCGACGCGGGCGAGCCGCTTTCGCACGCGACGCGCGACGTTGTCGAGTCGCTTGCGCGCGCGCAGCACGTAGGCTCCATCGCTGAACCGGTCGATCCACACCGCGGGCACCGCGGCCGCCAGGACGAACGGCCGTACGAAGAACCGCCACGCCGGCGGATGCTCGGCCATCGGAGCCGGCGTGCTCGCCAGCTGACACACCGTTTCCGCGAAGATCGGCGTTGCCGGCCGATCGACGCCGTGCGGACGGATGAACGAGGCGACAAACTGCGCGATTTGCGCGCGTGTGGCTCGCGGATCCTTCAGGCACTCACTCAGATGCGCGACATGCTGCTCGAGCGTTGCCGCGATTCTCACGAAGCCGCCGTGCTCGGGCACCAGGTAATGGAAGTGAATCGTCCCTTCCTGCGTACCGGCAAACTCCGGCGCCAGCACCGAGCACACGGGCCGACCGACGATCGCGGCTTCGATCATCGCGCTGGTATTGATGCCGACGACGGCGGCGCAGTGATAGAGCGAGTCGAAGAAGTCGTCGCGGTTGTCCGGCTGAATCGGGTTGTAGCCATGCCGTGGAAACACGCCGACTCCAGGCAGATCCGCGACCGGATCGTGTTCCCACTCGTGGACGTTGTATGGATGTGGCCGTACCAGCACGTTCATCGTCCGCAGCATCGGATCGGTGCTGCCGCGCACAGCCTCGATCCATCGCCGCACGAAGGCCACTTCTGCTTTCGATTCGGAGATGAAGCTCGACGAACCGGTAAAGAGCAGGAACGGCGCGTCACTAGGAAGGCCGACCCGCGCACAGAACTCGGCGCGGTCTCGCGTGACCGTCTTCTCGAACCATCGATCGAACAGCTGCGCGCCGGTGACCGCAACCTTCTGCTCGTCGACGTAGTGATACTCGCACGCCTCGTGGCGCTGCGCCTCGTTCCACACGATCACACGATTGGGCTCGATGCGCAGCAGTCCTTTGTTGGTGAGATTGTCCCAGCTGGCCACACACACAGCGGTGCGAATGCCGCACGCGCGCGCGGCCTTGATCCAGTCGACCTGCTCCGATGCGGCGACGACCAGCGGCGACACCAACAGCACGTCCGGCGCCTGTTGCTGCAGGAACTCGCGGATTGGTTCGCACACTGGAATCGCGCGCTCGGCGGCCATCAGCGCCCGTTCGACACGACGAACGCTCGCCGCACTCAACCGCGGGATCGCGTCGAGCCAATGGTAGGCACGCGGCAGCACCTTGCGCTTCATCCGCGCGCGCAGTGCACGCGCGTCGGCAAAGGCCGGATGCAGGAATCTCACGAAGTCCATCGTCGCTCGCACGACGTGTCCAACCTCGCTCCACACACCGGCCGACTCCGGAACCACACCAAGCACCGTCACGCGATCGGCGTAGGCACGAAGCCCTTCCAGTCCCACCGGCTTCTTCGTGCGCTGACTGTTGACCGCAATCGAGACGATGTGCCCGCTTGCCGCCAGCGCTTCGACGACCGAATCGAAGAAGCGCAGATACTCTGGCGAGTCCATCAGGAAGAGGATCTTCATCGCGCGCCGAGCCGTTGCTTGATCGTCTGACGCACCGTAGATCCGGGCGCCGGTACGAGGGTGAGGATGACGCTCAACACTCGTTGAATCGCTTTCACGTGGACGGGCAGTCTATGCGGCACGGCCTTGCGCTCGGCCTGCTCTTCGATGGCGCGGGCGACGCGCGGCGTTGCCGGCTCGTCGAGACCATACGGGCGCACGAACAGCTTCACGAACTCTCGCACCCGCGCTCGATCCTGTTCTGTCGATTGGAAGGAACGTGCGAGCTGCGACACGTGCTCGTCGAGCGTGTCGGCGAGTTGAAGCAAACCGCCGCGCGTCAAGTGTCTGAAATGCAGCGTGCCCTCCTGCGTTCCCGCCAGCTCGGGCACCTTGAACGAAAACACCAGACGACCGACGATGCCCGACTCGATGAGCCCGCTCGTGTTGACTCCGACGACGGCATGCGCGTGATGCATCGAGTCGTAGTAGTCGCTGCGCGCATCGAGCCCGATCGGATTGGCGCCGGCCCGCGGCCAGACCGCCACGTCGCCGAACGCGGACAGATCTTCATCCGTCCACTGGGCGGCGTTTTGCGGATGCGGGCGCACGAGAATGCCAGCCGATCTGAGCGGCTCGGCACTGCTGCGAATCGCTGCGATCCACCGCCGCACCACGTCCACCTCGCGCGGTGCAATGAACGGCGATGAGCAGAGATACAGCAGATACGGGCGCGCGGGAGGAAGGCCGACACGGGCGCAGAATGCCTCGCGCGTCGACGAAGGCTGTGTGGCAAACCAGTGATCGTAGGCCTGCGCGCCGGTCACGACCACCTGATCGGCGTGCGCGCCATGCAGGTCCACCGCCTCGGTGCGCTGCAGCTCGTTCCACACCACAATCCGGTCGGGGAGCTCGTGGATCAATCCTTTGGTGGTGAGATGGTCCCAGCTGCCCACGGCCAGCACGCTGTTGATCCCACGACGACGCGCGCAGCGAACGTAGTCCACCTGGCGCGACCCGAAATACAGCAGCGGCGTGACCAGCAGGATGTCGGGCGCACATCGGTCGAACAGCGCCTCGATCTCACGCCGGACCGGAATGGCGCGCTCGAGCGATCGGAATACGCCGTTCAACGCCCGCCCTCCGGCGCCGGATCCGAGCAACGGGAGATCGCTGACCCAGACCACAGGTGCCGGCGCCTGTCGGCGACCGCGGGCGCGCAGATCGGGCGCATCGGCAAAAGCCGGCGAGAGATAGCGCCGGTAGTTGAGCCCCTCTCGAATCGCCGACGAGAAGCCGTACCACGGATCACGCTTCGTTGCCGGAACGGTCTCCCACGTGAATGACGACGGAGCCCGTGCGGTCAGACGCTCGATGATCGGCGTCCCATCGGTGACGCCTCCTTCAGAGCGGCGATCGGTGACCACGTGCACCACGTGCCCGCGCTGGGCGAGCAGCGCGAGCGTCGATTCGAAATTCCTCAGGAATCCGACGTGCGACAGGGCAAACAAAATCTTCACGAGCGCTTGATTAGCACGGCCTGTTCGGCCGCCAGCTTCCACAGATGAAACATCGGCGTGCGAGCGAGGTATTCGTCCGTGGCCCGCTTCACTCCGGGACAGGTCGGCGCCGCATAGTCATCCATCACGATGATGCCGCCGTCGGCGAGCCGCGGCGCAAAGTACTCGAGACACGCGAGCGTGGGGCCATACAGATCGACGTCGAGGTGTACCAGCGCGTACCGGCGCTCGGGCCACCCACTCACGACCGCGGCGGCGTCGCCTTTGTGCACGCGCACGCCGGGAAATGTCGACAGGAACTCGCGAACATCGTCGTAGCTCGTGCCGCGGAACTTGCCCAACTGATCTTCCGGATCGTGCTCGGTGAAGGTCGAATCGAGGTGGCCCTCGAACGTGTCAACCACGTGCAGCTCGCTGCCGCCGCCAAACGTTCGCATCGCCTCCGCGAGCAGGGCCGCCGATCCACCCCTGAATGTGCCAATCTCTGCTGATGCCAGGTTGAGGAAAGCAGTGTTGCGTGCAGCCTGCCACAACGTGAACAGGCGATCGTGTCCGAGCATGGTGCGCCGGCTCGACATCAGCGGCTCGGCCACCTCGAAGAAGCGCGGATCGAGCGAGGTGTCGAACGCGTTTCCGACCTGCGCCATTCGTCCGATCAGTTTCTTGAGATCCTGCTCGATACCCTTGCTTCTGCCCTTGACCTCTTTGAGCGACTCCCGCAATTTGTCGAGCGATGTGGCGAGCGCCTCTTCGAGACGTGCGAAGCGATCCTGCAGCGACGCAACCGCCGCCTGCTGATCGGCGAGCGCTCGAGTCTGTTCATCGGTCACGCGTGCACCTTCACGGGAAGTCGCACGCCTTTGAAGCGGCGCGCGCGCTCGAGTGTGAGTGGAGCCCACTTCGCGCACTCGGCCGCCGTGCGCATGCGCTCCAGTTGATCGACCGGGAGGCGTTCGCTGTGGTACGTCATCGCCGGCGTCCCACAGAAAGCGGCGAGCGTTCCGAGGTCGCCGTGGCTGCCCACGAACGCCGTGGCTTGCGCCATCACTCGCGTCTGCAGCTCGCGGTAATTGGCAGCGGTGGCCATCGACGCGAGTGAATGGATGCGATCCGACGTCGGCAGCCGCACAGTCGACGCCGGATAGTCGACTACCACGACATCGTCTTTGGCCGACATCTTCTCGAGCATGTCGGCGAGAAACGCCTGGTTTTCCGGCGTGTCGGGCAGCGCCTCGGTAAAGGCCGTGCTCACGGCCACGAAGGACGAGGGCAGCCGATCGATCTGTTTGCCGGCGGCGGTGGCGAGCCGCTCGTGCCGCAAGACGTCGTTCAACTGATCGAGCGCGCGATCCTTCTGCACCCGGCGCAACACCCGGAAGAACATCAACGGATGCAGCACCTGGTAGTCGGACACGTCGAAGGCTCGCGATGCGCGCTCGAGGATCTCGTTGTCGAACGACGACATTACGGCCTGTTTCGGATCCTGTTCGCGCTGCGGCACCGTGCGCCGCGTCCAGTGCTCGAACTCGGGCTGGGAAAACAACGTCCGCGCGTCGAGATAGCGCTGGGCGATCGATCCGTACCATTCGCCGGTACTGCCCGAGGCAATCACCATCAGACGCTCCGGCGGCAGTCCGTAGGTTGCCGCAACCCAGCGGACGAACGGAATCCAATACAACAGCTCGTTCGCCACATCGTCGACCCACGGGCCGACGAATACCGGCGACGTGCCGCTCTGAATCTCCTCGAGCGCGATCTTCACCGGCCGCAGCGACATCGACGTCGCCACGATCGTCGTGTCCTCAGCGCCCCGGCTCTTCGTCTGCCGACGCCGCACGACCGCGCGCAGCAGCGCCCGCAGCGGATAGTGCCACACCGGCGTCGTCAGGCGCGGGCGCTTGCTGACGGCGGCGGCGCGTTCGATATCGGAGGCGAGGATTGGAGAGACCGGGCGATCGATTCCATGCGGGCGGAGGAACTGCTCCGCGAATCCGCGGCTCTTGGCGCTCACCAGCGGATCGCCGCGCAGCACAGCGGCGAGCTGTCGCTCGTGTTCGGGAAGATCGGTCGCAATCGTCGCCAGACCGCCGAAGGCTTCCACCAGGTAGTGAAAGTGCATCGTCCCGACCTGGCCTTCATCGAAGCCGGGAATCACCAGCGTGTGGACCGGCCGCCCGACGATGGCGGCTTCGAGCATGGCGCTGGTATTGAGTCCGACGGCCGCGTGCGCATGATGGAGCGAATCGAACAGCTCGTGATCGGCGCCGCGGCTCGCGTCGAGCGAGATGCCGATCTGCCCGAGATGCGACATGTCGACCGACGTCCACGACGCACGCAGCGCGGGGTGCGGACGGATCAGAATGCCGCACCTGCGAAGCCCCTCGTCCGCTGATGCGCGTATCGACTCGGCCCAGCGCCGAATCAGCTCCATCTCGTTCGGTCCGGTGAGCTGAGACGATCCGAGATACAGGATCATGGGACGCGCCGGATCGAGTCCGAACTGGGCGAAGAACTCCGCCCGCTCCGTCGACGGCGTGCGCGCGAAGAAATCATCGAATCGCGCGGCGCCGGTGACCACGACACTCTCCGGCGCGGAGCCGTGCAGCTCGATCGCCTCCGTGCGCTGAACGTCGTTCCAGACCAGCACGCGATCCGGATGAATCCGCATCAGGCCTTTGTTGGTCAGGTTGTCCCAGCTGAATGGAATGAAGGCGACGGGAATCCCAAGGCGATGCGCCGCCTTGACGTAGTCGGTCTGATACGACTCGAAGGTCACGAGCGGCGTGACGAGAATCAGGTCGGGGCTTTCCTCGCGCACGAACGCTTCGAATGCGGGATCGGTCGGGATCAACTTCTCGCAGTACGCGAGCACGTTGGACACGAGCGTCCAGTTCCGCTTGATCCACGGGTGCCGCTCGCAGAACAGCACAAAATCGGTGGGCGCGATTTCGTACGCCCGCCGCACCAGCCGCGTCGCGCCCGCGTAGCGCGGATCGAAATAGCGCACGTAGTCGCGTGCGCCGCGAAGCAGATCGACGACGTCGCGCCACTCGTCGACGCGAGCGGTCGGATTGACGCGCGCCGACACGCGCTCGTGCTGAACGCTGTCGGTGAGCGTGAAGCTGCCCTTGCGCAGGCGTCCGGTCAGCTGCACGGTGTGGCCGTGCTCGGCGAGCAGCATGATCGTGTGATCGAAGTTGCGGATGCGGCTGGTCGCGCCCACCAGGAACAGGATCTTCATTTCGATCCGCCGGCCATGAGGTGTCGTAGCGCCAGTTGCCACTTCGGAGCGTCGTCGCGGCCCATCTCCCGTTTCGTGGAGTGCCACAGCTGCGTGAGTGCGTATCCGAAACCCGCGACGCGGCCGAATACCGGACGACCGCGTCCGCGAATGACGAGATCCCAGAGCAGCACGCCGAAGTGCTGCACGTTCGCGGGCAGATAGGTGTGGAGAGGCACGTGCGTCGGAAAGAACATCCGCCGCTGCCGCTTGTAGCTGAACATGCCCGCGACTTCGCGGTACCAGAGGATCTCTCGCACATGCCTGAACTCGCCCATCAGGGACAGCTCGACGAGCAGCTGCCGATCGGGCGCCAGCACCGGACGGAATACGCCGGCCTGGGCCAGCGCTCGGGCACGAAAGAGTCCGTAGATGCAGTTGCCGGCCGTCATCCCATTCACTGCCGCGAGCAGCCGCTCGGCGGGACGGCTCCTCCCGGCGGTGTCGAACACGCGCGTGATCGCTTTCCGCCGCTTCGGAAACACGCGTTGCATCTGCGGATACGCCAGCACCGCCTCCGGATGATCGTCGAGCACACCGATCAGCACCTCGAGCCAGCGCGGATGCCACGAGTCGTGATCGCTGACCCATGCGAAGTACTCGAAGCCGGGATACAGCTCACGACTGCGATCGAACGCCTTTCGCCAGTTGCCGATCATCCCGAGCCGAACCGGGTTGGCTTCGTAGGCAATCCGTGGGTTGAGCGCCGTATACGTGTCCACGATCTCACGGACCTGTGGAGACGGTTGGTCATCAACGATGACGATCGCGAAGTCGGTGAACGTTTGACTCAGAAGAGACTCGAGCGCCCGCGCCAGCGTGTCGGGGCGGTTGTACGCCGGCATGCCGAACACTGCGCGCGGATCGGCGGTCATGCCCGGATGCGCCTCCATCCGACGATATGTGCGTATTCGCTGTCGGGCTCCAACTCATCGTCCTCGCCGAGCTTGGCGCGATCGCTCGTGTGCGGCATCGGATGCGTCCAGTACCGCTCTTCGATCGCTTTCCAGATGCTCGGCACGCGATCGGCGCAACATGCGCTGGGCAGCAGCGAATAGAAATAGGGCGCGCCGTGGTCGAAGGCATATTGCACGTGCGACCGCACGCGTAGCTCCCCCATCCTTCTCATCGACATGATGTCGAGCGCCAGATCGATCCGCGGCGGCTTCAAAGCCGGCAGAGCGCTCTCGGGCGCAAAGACGAAATCGACATTCTCCCAATCACACCAGAGATCGTCGGAGGATGATCGGTCGTAGAACCGGCAGCGAGCACCGGCCATGACGGACATCACGTACACGGCCGACAGCAGAAACGTATCGGGGATACCGGTGATCAAATAGGTGACGTTGGGGCAAAGAGTCTTGAACTGATAGGCGAAGCCACCCCACCCGCCTCCGATCTCCCAGACCTGCCGTCGCGTCGGTGTCGCACGATAGGCGCCGAGCACGGCCCCGTCCTGGAGCGCCGCCATCACGTTGAAGAATCTCAGTGTCTCTTCGTTGTAGTGCTGCTCGTTTCGAACGATGCCAAAGCCCCCGAGCGCGGCCGGCTCTTGCACGAGCAGGTCTCGACCGATCGTCCGTCGCACCACATGGAGATGGCGCCTGAGGCGCAACACGAACTCTCGAGGAGGCGCGTCATAGTCGGAGGCTCGGATGCCGCCAAGCGGTTCACACCAGCGGCGCAGATTGGCGATCGTGTCCGCATCGGCATTCCACAGAGGCGCGAGGGCCTGTGTCATCTGCCGCTCGGTATCCGTGAGCGATGGCGTCAGCCCTTGGCTCGCGGCACACATCTCTCGGACTCGTTCCCGTACGTAGAGGTAGTTCTCGTACCCTTTCGCGGCGATCTGTTCGAGCGCCAATTGCTCTGCGGCGCGGCGGGCCAGCACTTCTTGCTTGCGACCGGAACGCTCGGCCGCGGCGCGCTGCTTCGCGGAGACCAGCGCTGCCTTCCGCGCTGCGGCATCGGCCAGCCGCTGCCGGCGGCCGCGCTCAGAACGGAACTCCTTTTCCGTGCGCGCTCGTTCGCTGCGTGCGTAGCGCCGGGCAACGCGGCCGAGCACGGGTCGCACCAGTGGCGCCCACCATGGGCCGCGAGCTGGCCGGCGCGATCCGCGCGATGCCGTCGCTTCGAGCGCCGCGACCAGCCGTGGCGCGGCTGCTTCAGAGGTTCCGTACGGACGGATGAAGGCGTCGACAAACCGCCGGCCGCGGACCGCCGCGTCGTCCACGCCGCGAACCGCCGCCTCGAGCTGATGGATGTGCTCCGGGACATCCGCGGCCACGTGCAGCAGCCCTTCGTCGCCGTCGCGCAGATGTCGGAAGTGCAGCGTGCCCTCCTGCGTCTCGCGAAACTCTGGCGCGAGCACCGTGTAGACGCCGCGGCCGACGATCGCGCTCTCGATCAGTGCGCTCGTGTTGACGCCGACCACCGCTCTGCTGTGATGGATCGAGTCGTAATAATCCGCGCGTGACTCCTCGTCCACCGGGTTCGCCCCCACTGGAGGCCACACGGCGACATGTACGAGGTCACTCAGATCGGCACGCTCCCATTGCTCGATGTTCTGCGGGTGAGGCCGCACCAGCACGCTGACCTGGCGCAGGGCTTCGGAGCCCGACCTGATCTCCTGAACCCATCGACGGACGAACTCACGCTCATTCGGGGCAATGAACTTCGACGAGCAGAGATACAGCAGATATGGCCGATCGGCTGCGAGTCCCACTCGATCGCAGAACGCGTCACGCGAGAGGCGCGGCTTCCATGCGAACCAATGATCGTAGGGCGCGGCTCCGGTGACGACGACCCTGTCGGCCGGCACTCGATGGAGCGCTGTCGCTTCGCGTTTCATCGGCTCGTTCCATACCGTCACCAGGTCGAGCGGATCGTGAATGAGACCCTTGTTGGTGAGGTTGTCCCAGCTGTAGACGCACAGGCCCGTGCGGATGCCCAAGGCACGCGCGCTGCGAAGATATTCCGACTGTGGAGAACCAGGTTCGACGAGCGGAGTCACGAGCACCAGATCTGGATCGTGCGCGCGCATGCACTCGTCGACCGCGGGGTGACACGGAATCGTGCGGTCGCAGCCGTGCAGGATCCAGCGCAGCAGCCGCTTCGCCAACGGCGTCGAGCACAACGGCCGCGCGAGGATGTTCATCACGAAGGGAGGCGCGTTGTGCTCAGCGCGCGCCCGCAGTTTTGGCGCGTCCGCGAACTCGGGACCGAGATAGCGGAGATAGTCGATCGCGCGCCGCAGCTCCAACCCGAGGAACGCAAACGCTCTGAACGGGAGCACGGGCGGCGATTCATGGTGGATCGTCGAGTACTCACGACAGAGCCGCCCCATCAGATCGGGCGTGTCGAGGCGATAGGGATCGGCGATGACGTGAACGTCGTGACCACGTTCGGCCAGCAGCCGAAGCGTCGATTCGAAGTTGCGCACGTACACGGTGCTGCGCATGAAGAACAGAACCTTCATCGCTGCTTTTTCTTTTTCCGCCGCGCCTTTTTCGCCGCTTTGATCTCTTCCATCAGCAGCGCGCGATGGTGCATCCGCTCGCCGGTTCGGGCCAGCCGCGGGCGCACGAGTGCCCCACCAAACGACGAGCGCGGCGCCGGAGAAACGGGCGTCTGCGCGCGCGCTTCGAGCGCCTCGACGAGCTTCGGCGTGGCCGCCACCTCGATGCCGTACGGCCGCACGAAGGCCTCGACGAACCGACGGCAACGCTCATCGTCGGACCGAGGATTGCGAATCGCCGCGTCCAGCTGCTGTGCGTGTTCGTCGAGATTCGCGGCCAGGTGCAGCAACCCCCCGTTGACGTGCTGCAAGTGTTCGAAATGCAGCGTGCCTTCCTGCGTATCGCGAAACTCCGGCGCCAGCACCGTGAACACGGGCCGTCCGATGATGGCGCTCTCGATTTCGGCCGTGGTGTTGATGCCGACGACCGCCGTGCTGTGGTAGATGGAGTCGAAGTAGTCGGCACGACTCTTCGCGTCGGACGGAGCGGCACCGGCCGGTGGCCAGACGACGATCTGCGGGCAGTCGGTGAGATTGACGTCCTGCCACTGATCCGCGTTCTGCGGATGCGGCCGTATCAGCACACCGGCTTCGCGCAGCACACTCGACCCTGAATGACGTATCTGCTCGATCCATCTGCGCACGAAGGGCACTTCGTCGGGCGCGATGAACTTCGACGAGCAGAGATACAGCACGTACGGATGCGCGGGGTTGAGGCCGACCTTCTGGCAGAACTCCTCGCGCGTCGTGCTCGGCTGCCAGTCGAACCAATGATCGAAGGGCTGCGCCCCCGTCACCACGACACGATCGGGATCCATACCGTGGAGATCGACCGCTTCACGCTTCATCGCATCGTTCCACACGGTGACGAGATCGGGGGGACCGTGGATGAGACCCTTGTTCGTCAAGTTGTCCCAGCTGGCCACACACAGCACCGACGGAATGCCGAGCGCGCGGGCGCTGCGCACATATTCGGCCTGTGGAGCACCGGGTTCGATCAGCGGCGTCACCACGAGCGCGTCGGGCCGATTCGCTTCGAGGAACGCGTCGATGCGCAGGTCGCAGGGAATCGCACGGTGCTGGTAGCGCAGCCATCGCGACAACGCGGCGCGGCCCATGCCCGTGCTGAACACGCCGCGCTCGGTTCGTTTGAGCAGCGCCTCCGACACTTCTCGCGTGGCGCGCGCGCGCAGCTTGGGCGCATCGTGGTACGCGGGTCCGAGATACCGCAAGTAGTCGATGCCGAGCCGCAGCTCGCGCGCTACCAACCCCCAGCTGTCCTCGCGCAGCGGAATCGTCCCCCGCGAGAACTGCCGATAGCGTTCGCTGAGCTGTCCGGCGGCATCAGACGCGTCGAGCAGCCAATGCGTCTCGCCGATCTGAAACGCCAGATGAACGGCGTGGCCACGGTCGCACAGCATCCGCAGCGTCGACTCGAAGTTGCGGAGGTAGCCGGAATGCCGCATGACCCAGAGAAAGTTCATGAGCGAGAACTCTGTGTCAGAGACGTCATTCGCTTTAACGCTTGACGAGCATCAGCTGCTCCGTCCGCATGTCCCACCCATCGTACGCATCGCTCCGCTCCAGATACTCGTGCACGGCTTTCGGCACACCGGGACAATTCTTCGACCCGTAGTCGTCGACGACGACCACACCGCCGGGCGGCATGCGCGGACTGAAGTACTCCAGACACGCCATCGTGGGCTGATACAGGTCGGTGTCAATGTGCACGAGTCGGTACCGCTCTTCCTCGAGATGCGGCAGCGATCCGGACACATCGCCTTTGTGAACCTGCAACCGGCGGAAGGGCGAGAGGTACTGACGCACCTCCTCATAGCTGGTGTCGCTGAACTGACCTGGGTTATGTAATGGATCGTGCTCGGTGATCGCCTGTTCGGGGTGTCCCTCGAACGTGTCGAAGACGTGCATCGGTACTTCCTCACCGGTCACTGACAGGAACGCGCTGGCAATGAAGTAGGCCGAGCCACCTCGGAACGACCCGATCTCGGCCGCGATCCCCGGCATACTCGCGACGTTTCGAACCGCCTGCCAGAAGACATAGAGACGGTCGTACCCGAGTAGCGTCCGTCGCGCTTCCATCACCGGATCGGCCAACGCAAAAAACGCCGGCCCGGGACGGAACTCGAGCGCGCGCCTGCCTTTCCGGTCTTTCTCCATGGGCCGGCGAATCCACTTCTCTGGATCGCGCGATCGGCGTTCCTTCTTAGGAGGCTGCTCGTTCTCCACCTTCGAATCGATGTCACTCATAAACGGTTCACTCTCAAGGCTGTTTCCGCTCGGGCACAGCATGTCCCCCAAGCGCCTGACGGAATCGCGACTTCGGCAACACGACATCGCGAACGATCGAGAACCACAGTTGCAGCGCCGCGTACCAGAGGCCGGCCGCACGTCCGAATCTCGGGCGCCCCTTTCCACACACCGCAAAATCCCACATCAACGTGCCGAAGTGCTGCACATGCGACGGGAGATACGAGTAGAGCGGAGCGCCGCCTGGAAAGAACGCATCGCGCTGACGCTCGAGATCGAACCCACGCCGGAATTCTCGATACCAGAGCACTTCGTTTACTTGTTTGACCTGGCCGAAGAGCGACAGCGCGAGCAGCACCTGGCGGTCTGGCGTGATCACGTAGCGAAACACGCCGGCCGCCTCGAGCGCCTCCGCGCGCATCAAGCCGTAGATCATTTCGCCAGACAGCATGTGCCTTGCGGAGCGGCGTATCCGAGCTCCACGGCTGGTGATTCCGACGGTCTCGAATGCCCTTCTCGTCATGCGAGCGTTGTCGGGCTCCATGCGAAGGCTGCGTGGATAGGCGAGAACGACGTCCTGATTCGCGTCCAGCACCGCCGCCATCTCCTCGAGCCAGCGGGCGTGCCAGACGTCGTGGTCGCTGACCCACGCGAAGTACTGGCTCCGCGGATACAGCTGACGCGCCCGCTCGAACACCTTTCGCCAGTTGCCAACCATGCCGAGGCGAACGCTGTTGGCCTCGTAGATCACATTGCGGTACTCACGCGCGTAGCCGTCGATGATGGCCGACACGACCGGCGACGGAGCGTCGTCCGTCACCACGAGCGCGAAGTCGCGATACGTCTGCGACAGCAGCGACTCGATCGTCCGTGCCAGCACGTCGGGCCGGTTGTAGGCCGGCATCCCGAAGACGACTGTGGGGTCGGCGCTCACGTGCGAAGACGCCTCCACCCCAGAAAGTACGTCCGCGGGACTGGATCCTTCTCGCGCGGACGCGCGGCAAGCGCGCCGGCGAGATAGCGAGACGTGGAAATCGGGTGCGGCCAGTAGTAGCGGTCCAGGGACGGAATGACCGGCGACGCGAGCGCGGCGTCGGGATTCCCCGACGGACACATCGAGACGAAGTACCGGGATCCGAGGTCGTGCGCTCGTTGCACGTGTGCGGCGATGCGCGACGTGGTCATGCGCTCGAGCGTCATCAGATCGACGGCGAGATCGAGCCGCGGTGCTTGCATCTCGAGGCCAACGCTTTCGGGTGCGAAGGCAAAGTCGATCGCGTCCCAATCCGTCCAGAATGCGTCGGGACATCCGCGGTCGTAGAAGCGGAATCGAGCCGACGGAAACAGCGTCATCAGGTAGACCGCTGAGAACAGAAGCAGCTCGGACGCGCCGGTGATCACGTATGTCGTGTGTGGACAGAGCGTCTTGAACTGATAGGCGAATCCACCCCACCCGCCGATTTCCCACACCGTGCGCCGGGGACCTGGGCCAGTGAATTCCTTCAACACCGCCGCGTCTCGGAGCAGCAGGATCACTCTGAAGAATCGCAGCGTGTCTTCGTTATAGAGCGTACCAAGCGCATCGATGCCGAATCCGCCCAGCGCAGCTGGCTCGCCGATCCAGAGCGCGCGATCGCCGTGTTCGAGCAACCGCGCAACCTCGTCGTCCAGTCGGGCGCGGAGCGACCGCTTCGGGTCGTGATAGTCCGACGCGCATACGCCGCTGATCGGGTGGCAGTGCTGACGAAGCAAGCTGACGATCGACGGGCTGGCATCCCACATCGCATCGAGCGCCGACAGCACGCGGCGTTCGGGCTGCGTGAACGCATCGGCCGGAGTGGCCATGTCGCGGTAGCTGCGGATGCTGTTCCGCACCTCGAGATAAAGCTCGAACGCAGTCGTGGAGCTCGAGACTGTGTCCTGTTGACTCACGGTTATCTGGAGACCGACTGCACCTGACCGGAAGCGTTCAACGCCACTGCGCTGCCGTCGCCTCGGCCGAACACCCCGTACCAGACCGCGTTCTCTCCCGACGTGTTCTTAATCGCGATCTTCGATTCCAGTCGAAGACCGTAGCGTGCCAGCACCTGAGTGATGTCGTCCGACTGTTCCGACGCGATCTCAATCAGCATCGACCGCAGCGCCGGCGACGCGAGCGTTCGCGCCGCGCCAGCCAAGACGGCCAGCTCGCCTCCGTCGACATCCAGCTTGATGTGATTGGCCGGCGGCAGCGTGAACCACTCGACCACGTCGTCCAGTCGGCACACCAGCACTGGCTGCTGGTAGATCGCGGGCTTATCCCCGGGCCCTCGTGCCCCGAGCGCGTGGCGCGCCGCCCCTGCTTCGAGGTCGCGAAGACTGAACACGTTCATCGACGTCGCGTCGGAGAGCGCAACGGGCAGCGGCGTGATCTGTTCGGCGGCGTCGTTCAACACGATATTCGCGCACAACGTGGCGACGCTGGCGTAGCTTGGCTCGAACGAGAACACCCGTGCCCCACCCGCTGGCTTCTTGGCCGCAACGAGCGAGTACGCGCCGACGTTGGCACCGATGTCGTACAAGACCTCGCCCGAACCGATGCAGCGGTGAATCCACTCGATCGTGAACGGTTCCTTCGCGCACGCGTTCAGGCGAAGCGCCTCGCTCTTCGTCGTCACGCGCATGTAGATGTCGGCGTGCTCGTAATCCAGTTTCCGCGGGCGCGTGGCCGCGTGCAGCTCGATGAACGAGTCGGCCGGCACGCTGTCGATCACGCCGCGCAGGACGCTCCTGCGGTCCACTTCGCCCAGCGCGCGGAAATCGGCGATGAGTGCCTCCACCTTCTGTCCGCGCGTCACCCGTTCGACCTCGGCCCTTTGGACACGCCGCTCCTCGTGCACTCTCGCCTTCTCCGCTTCGCGCCTGGCTTTCTCGGTGAGGCGCGCACGCTGCTCTGCTCGACGACGCTCGTCTCGTGCAGCCCTGGCCATCAGTCTGCCGGCGTAGGATTCCGGACGGGTTTTCGCATCCTGCTCGAGACGTACCCGCTGCGGGCCGAGCCAAGGACGAACCAACGGCGCCCACATCGGGTCGGGTTGCGTGGGGCGTCGACCTTTGGCAGCAGTCGCTTCGATCGCGTCGACCAGCTTGGGCGTCGATGGTGCGTCGATGCCGGACGGACGCACGAAAGCTTCAACGAACCGGCGGCTGCGGCCATCTGCGACGGTCTGGCCGCGCACGGCCAGATCCAACTGCTCGAGGTGCTCGGCGAGATCGCGCGCCACGTGCAGCAGACCACCACCCGACCGGCGCAAGTGATCGAAGTGCAGCGTGCCTTCCTGCGTGTCGTGAAACTCGGGCGCCAGAACGGTGAAGACCGGACGGTCGAGGATGGCGCACTCGATCTGCGCGGTCGTGTTGATGCCGACGACCGCGGCGCTGTGATGGATCGAATCGAAATAGTCGCTTCGACTCTGTGCATCAACGGGTGCGGCGCCTGCCGGGGGCCAGACCACGACACCCCGCGTGTTCAGGTCCGTCGTCTGCCACTGCTCGGCGTTCTGGGGGTGCGGGCGCACGAGGATCCCAGCCTCGCGCAGCGCGGGAGCCGTCGACTGGCGAATCTGCGCCGCCCAGGCGCGGACGAATGACACTTCGTCCGGAGCGACGAACTTCGAGGAGCACACATACAGCACGTACGGCCGATCGGTTGGAAGGCCGACACGAGAACAGAAGGACTCCCGCGTCGCCGCGGAACGCCAATCGAACCAGTGATCGAATGCCGCCGCGCCGGTGACGACGACCTGTTCGGAGGGCATCTCGTGAAGCTCGATCGCCTCGCGCTTCATCGCCTCGTTCCAGACCGTCACCAGGTCGATCGCACCGTGAATGAGCCCCTTGTTGGAAAGGTTGTCCCAACTGGCCACGCAGTAGACCGTCGGGATCCCCATTGCATGAGCGCTGCGCACGTACTCCGCTTGCGGCGAACCGGGCTCGATGAGCGGCGTGACGACGAGTACATCCGGTCGCATCGTCGCCAAGAACGCATCGATGTCGGCGTCGCGTGGAATGGCTCGATCCATCGCTCGCAGCCACGCGGCGTAGACCCGGCGGCCGACTTGACCGCTGAATAGACCGCCACTCGTCCGCGCGATCACGCGCGGCGGCGCCTCGCGCTTCGCTCGCTCGCGCAGCTTCGGCGCACTGCGATAGAGAGGGCTCAAGTACCGAAGATAGTCTTGACACGATCGGAGCTCGCGTCCGAGCAGTCCCCATCCGTCCAGACGAAGTGGAATGTAACCGTACGAAAAGTTCGAACACTCGTTCGACAGCTGTTGCGCGATGTCCGCCGGATCGAGCTGCGCGTACTTGACCGTGCCTTGAAACGCCAGGTGCACGTGATGGCCGCGATCGCAGAGCATCCGGAGTGTCGACTCGAAGTTGCGGACGTACCCCGCGTGCCGCATCACGAACAGGATCTTCATCGGTCCGTGTGATGACAGGCCATGAGGGCGGGGGATAGAATGGCGGCATCCAATCCGCGCACGCTCCCACTCAGTCCGACGCGCCGCATCCGCGCCTGCTCGTCCTTGTAGCGGTGCTGACGATCGCCGTTCTCATCCTGACGGCTGAACAGCAGATCTACGACACGAACTTCTACTCCCTGTGGGAAGCGACGGCGCTGCTTGCCGGCGATCACCCCTACCGTGACTTCTTCGAATGGGGCATACCGCTGCAGGCGATGGTGTCGGCCGGAGCGCAACTGCTCGTCGGCTATCGCCTGATCGGCGAGTTCCTGGTGCAGTGGTCCTTCATCACGGCAGGAGCTGTGATCTCGATGCGCCTGGCACTGCGCGTCTCTCACTCGATCGCGGCGTCGCTCGTCACGGCCGTGCTTGCGATGGCCGTTCTGGCGACGACTCCCACGTTCCACTATCCCAAACTGCTCTTCTACCCGCTGGCCATCTGGATCGCGTGGTGGTACCTGGATCGCCCCAGCGTACGGCGAGCGGTCGTCTTTGGTCTCGCCACCGCGGCGGCGTTCCTGTTCAGACACGATCACGGGGTGTATCTCGGATGCCTGGCCGCTGCGACCTTCGCACTGGCGCGGCTTGGCATACCGGCGTTGCGGAATCTGCGCGCCGCGTGTGTTGAAAGCGCGGCCTATGGCCTGACGCTGCTCGCCCTTCTCGCCCCCTGGGCCATCGTCGTGCAGATCAACGAGGGCCTGCCTGAGTACGTGCGTTCGCGCGCGCAGCTGTACCGAGAGTGGTCGGCGGGAGAATCTCCGTATCGCGCACTCTGGAGGATGAACCCGGTACATCTGCTGATTCCACCCCCACTGCCACCACCGACGCCGGCGAAAGTGAGCTTCGAATGGGAATCGACCGTCGACGACGCCAAGCGCGCCGCGCTCGAGCGAGAGTACGGCCTTCGTCTGCTGGCACGACCCGACGGTGGACGTCGGTGGAGCTACGAGATTCCCAACCTCTATGACGTTCACCTCTTGGATCTCAGTGACTTGATCAACGACGCCGCTGGGTTCGATTGGAACCGGCTGCAACGCGCGCGCTCGCCCTTGCCGACTCGCGAAGATGCTCAATGGTGGCTCGAGCAAACTGCACTGCTGATACCACTCCTTCTCCTGATCGCAGCGGCGGCCGAGATGTGTGGGGCCTGGTACCGCGCCGAGACAATCCCACTCGACACGTTCAAGTTCGCGCTCGCAGCGGCGTTTCTGGCCGCCATCGACCGCCGTCTCTTTCGAGAGGCGTCGTATGTCGTGGTTGTCGCTCCAATAACCGCCGCGCTCGGCGCCAGACTTCTCGTTGGGAGGAGGCCGGGCGATCGCAACATGGCATCAGGTGGATCGCCGTGGTTCAGGCGCGGTTGGGGCGCGACTCGCTGGGCGCTCGCGCTCGCCATGCTGCTGGTCACGAGCATTGCCACCTACGCATACACACGAGACACCCGTATCTACCAGCCGCTGACGCTGACGGGTTCCGTCCGCGACGCGTTTTCACAGTTGCTTGTGTCGCCGCCAATCGACGGGAACCTGTCGCCGGACGAGGTCCGTCATTTCGACCGAGCCTTGTGGAACAGTGGCGAAGGAGACAGGGGACGACTCTTGATGCGCTATGTGCACGACTGCACGCACGCGGGCGATCGCGTCCTGGTCACTGGATCGACGCCCTATCACATCGGCTATTACACAGAACGACCGATTGCCGGAGGACAACTCTTTTGGCACCACCGATGGCGATCCGACCCAGAACACGAGATGTTGTCCCTCGCGCTGCTCCAACGCCAATCCGTTCCGTTTGCGCTTTCGACCCACGACCCGATTCTCGAGGACTTCAAGACCTACCCCAGAATCCGCGAGTACCTCGTGCAGCATTATGTCGAGCTCGAAGGGAGCCAGGGCCGCCTTCTGATTGACCGCAGACGGCAGCCGACCGGGACCTTCGGAGTGCTGGGCTTCCCGTGTTTTCGATAGCACGGCGCCACATCCTCCTCCTCGCGCTGGCCGCCGCGCTGGCGATCGTGGTTCTGATCCTGACCGCCGAGCACCAGCTCTACGACACGAACTTCTACTCGCTGTGGGAGGCGACGGCAATTCTCTCCGGCGATCATCCGTACCGAGATTTTTTCGAATGGGGTATTCCACTGCAGGCCCTCGTATCGGCCGCGGCGCAATTCCTCGTCGGCTACCGTCTCGTTGGCGAATTCCTGATTCAGTGGCTGTTCATCGCTGCCGGCGTGGTGATCTCGTGCCATCTGGGACTGCGGCTGGCGCATTCGATCGTGGCGTCGCTCGTCACGACGCTCCTGGCAGTTGCCATCATCGCGGCGAGTCCGACGTTCCACTATCCGAAGCTCCTCTTCTACCCACTGGCTGTCTGGCTCGCCTGGCGCTACATGGAGCGGCCCAGCGTACGACGGGCAGGAGCACTCGGCGTACTCACCGCCATGGCGTTCCTGTTCAGGCACGACCACGGGATCTACATCGGCGGAGTCGCGGTGCTGGCCTTCGGCCTTGCACGCCTCGCCGTCCCCGCGTCCCAACATCTTCGATCAGCGCTTGAAGAGGCGGCCGCGTACACCGTGACTGCTGCGGTGCTCGTCACCCCTTGGGCGATCGTCGTCCAGGCGAACGAGGGTCTTCCCGAGTACGTTCGTGCACGCGCCGACTTGTACACAGATTGGTCCGCGAGCCGGTCTCCGTACACGGTGCTGTGGAGCATGAACCCGATTCGGGAGTTGCTGCCGGAGCCCCTACCCACCCCCAAACCGGCCATCGTGAGCTTCGAGTGGAATCCGGACGTGGATGAAGCGCAGCGGCGCACACTCGAGCGGCGACACGGACTTCGATTGCTGCGTGAGGGTGGTCCGAAAGAGCGATGGCAGTACGAAGTGCCCAACGCATACGACACCGGTCTGCTGGGTTTGAACTCGTTCATCGACGACACACAAGGCTTCGAATGGGACCGGCTGCAGCGAGCGCGTGTGCCTGTCCCAACTCGCGCAAACGCGCAGATCTGGCTCGAGCAGACCGCGCTGTTGGTACCGCTTCTTCTTCTACTCGCTGGGGCGATCGACGTGTACCGGTGTTGGTCTGGCGGCAAGTCGATCGCCATGGACACCTGGCAGATGGTGCTTGCCGCGGCTTTTCTGGCTGTCGTCAACGCTCGGATCCTACGGGAAGCATCGTACGTCGTGGTCGTCGCTCCGCTGACGGCTGCACTCGGCACACGCCTTCTGGTCGGGAGGCGACGAATCGAGCCGGGCGAGGCACAGGCGCGCAACGGGGTGGCGACTGTTTGGACGGTGGCGCGGTGGACCCTTGCTCTCGGCGTCCTGTTGCTCACAGTCGTCACAACCTTCGCGTACACGCGCGACACGTACATATTCCAGCCTTGGGCACTCGTTCACACGGTCCGTCCTGCCTTCGAGCAACTGCTCGCGGCGCCGCCGATCGACGGTTACGTGCCGCCTGAAGTGACGCGTCAGTACACCCGCGCACTCTGGAACAGTCCGGACGCCGACACCGGGCACATCATGCTGCGCTACGTGCACGACTGCACGCGAGAAGGCGATCGCATCCTGGTTACGGGGCAAACGCCGTATCACATCGGCTACTACGCCGAGCGCTCGATCGCGGGCGGCCACCTGTTCTGGCATCACCGATGGCGATCCGATCCGGTGCACGAGATGCAATCGCTGGCGCTGCTCGAGACGCAATCGGTTCCCTTTGCCCTGTCGACCCACGATCCGATCCTCGACGACTTCAAGCGATATCCACGAATCCGCGAATACCTCGTCCAGAACTACATGGAGCTCGAGGGAAGCCAGGGTCGGCTGCTCATCGACCGCAGGCGTCAACCCACTGGGACGTTCGCAGGCCTCGGATTCCCGTGCTTTCGATGATGCGCGACCGTCACGCGCGATCATGATGAGCGCCGTCGTCCGACGAAGAGCAGCTTCCCCCAGCCTGTCCGCCTGAACGCTGGCTCGAACCGCTGGCGCAGCACGGTCGAGATGAGCTCCGGTTCGCGCAGCCATCGTTGATAGGTGTCGCCCTCGTGCTCGATCATCGTTGCGAGCGCATCCATCTTTCCCCACACGCGCCTGCCGAACGCGCTGCAGCCCACGCTGTGGACGACGTCGAGGAACGGCGTTCGCCATGGTTCAACGACGACGAACATGCCTCCAGGTTTGAGCACGCGGTGCACCTCGGCGACCACGCGTTCGAGATCCTCCGGCAACTGCAGCAGGTGATGAAGCCCGCCCTGCACAACGGCGATATCCTGCGACGCGGTCCGCGCCGGCAGATCGCGGCAGTCGCCAACGAAGCACCGCGCCACGCCTTCGTACAGCGCGACCAGTCTCGGTGAGAGATCGACGCCGAGGAGATGCGTGAATCCCAGACGCTCCAACGCCACGAGCCCGTTGCCCCTGCCGCAGAACAGGTCGAGGATGCGTGCCTGCTTCGGCCACTCATCGGCCCCAAGCTGCCGCAGTCGACGGATGAATTTGCGAATCTCCTCATGCGGCGTCTCGAACCGCACGTAGGCCGCTTCCCACGTTTCAATGTCTGGCGTGATCGGGATGGCTCTCACGTGCGGCAGCATCGCGCACACCGAGTCGGGCGACGACGTGCAGCGTGCCTCCAAAGATCAGGCTCGCGGGCCACGGGTAGATACCAAGCCCGCCAACTTCCCATACCGCGCGTTGAAGCTCGAGCTGTTCGATCGCGGCCGACCACTCACGGGAGCTCCAGTAGTTGTGCGGCAAGGCGACGCCGTATCGCTTGTTGCCCACGTCGTCCATGAAGGTGAGAATCGCGCGAGCCAGCCGGCCATCGCAAAGATGGTCTTTGATCACCATGCACGAGCGCGCGACCCGCGCGCCCTCGCGCAAGAGCGCCAGTGGATCGTCGGCGTGGTGCAGCACGTCGATGAACATCACGACGTCGACGCTGTCGCCCGCCATCGGCAGCGTCCGGCCATCGAACGGCGCCACTGGAATTGCGGCGTTTTCCCGCACCGCCACATCGACTCCCTGAATGCGGACATCCGGACGTCGCTCGGCGACCGCCGCGGCGATCCGGCCGTCGCCGGTGCCCACATCGAGGACCACTGCATCACGCGGAATCAGCCTCGCCGCGTGCTCCGCCAGTACACGCACCCGGCGTGGGTGCACCATGCCGCCGTGCACGGCATTGGTCAGCGTCATCCACGCCGCAGGCCGAGGACGCTGGTGAAGAAGCTCGCCAGAGCGGTCTGCACACCGAGCGCGGTCAACGTGGCACCCGGAATGGCCCAGCGCATGGTGCGCGCGTAATCGAGCGAACCCAGTCCAGTTCTCCACCACTCAATGGCGGTCATCGCCAGAAGAGCGAGACCGACGACGATTGCCGCGCCGCCAAGCAGGAGGCCGCGCTCGAGCGTCGCGATCTTGAAGAAGCGCGTCGTCCTCGGATCCATCGGCAGGAGACCCTCTCCGATGGCAAAGCTCTTGGTGAACAGCGCGAACGCGATCGCCTGCTGGCCGACGAGCAGCGACAGACTGGCAAAGAGCAGCGTGTGCACGTCGAACGTGACACCGCCGATCGTCAGCCCCGGAAGAGCGATGGCATAACCAGCGGTACCGACGAGCACCAGCGCGATGCCCGGGATGAGAAACAGCCAGCGCGGACAGAACAGCAGGAACAGCCTGAGCGTGCGCCAGCCATCGCGGAACGTCCGCAGATGCGGCGGATGCGCCTTGCGGCCGTCGGGGTGGAGCGTAATCGGCACGTCATCGATACGCTCGTGATGCAGGCTCGCCTTCAGAATCATCTCGGTGGCGAATTCCATCCCGGTGCATCGCATCTCCAGGCGCCGATACATGTCGACGCTGAATCCACGCATTCCGCAGTAGATGTCGTGCACCGGCGTGTTGAACCAGCGTCTGGCGATGAAGGACAGGAATGGATTGCCAAACCATCGATGGAGAGGTGGCATCGCGTTCGGAAGCACGGTGCCGCCGCCGCTCGGCAGCCGACACCCTTGCACGAGCGCGTACCCGCGGCGAAGGCGTTCGACGAACTTCGGCGTCTCGCTGAAGTCGTAGCTCTGGTCGGCATCGCCCATGATCACGTAGCGACCGTGGGCGGCCGCGATGCCGCCCATCAGGGCGCTGCCATAGCCGCGCGCCTCCACGTGAATGAGACGCGCGCCCAATGCGCGTGCAATTTCGGGAGAGCCATCCGTGCTGCCGTTGTCGGCGACGATCACTTCTCCCGCGATGCCCGCATCACGCAGCGCATGCTGCGCGGTCTGAATGCAAGCGGCAAGGGTATCTGCCTCGTTCAGACACGGCATGACGATGGACACTTCGAGAGCGGTCGCGGCCGCATCTTCCGTTTTGGCCACGTGCGCTGCCGCGTTTGATTCCTGAAGCACTGTCACTGGCGAGAAGAGTCGGCGGAGCCGTGCGTGGGAGCGTCGAGCGTCAACGAGTACACCTGTCCGTCGTCTCCCCAGATCAGGATGCGGCCGTCCCGCCCCTCTGCGATATCGCGCATGCGCATGTCGACGTTGATGGCCTCGGTGTACACGACGGCATCGCCGCTCGTGCGGACGCGATACAGCAGACCGGCGCGGAGCGTGGCCAGCAACAGGTCTCCAGACCAGTGCGGCAGATAGTTCGATCGCAGCTGCACGATCGCGGACGGGCCGATCGAGGGCACAAATGCGACAGCCGGCTCATGGAACTTGCCGTGGTTGCGTGAGGTCGGCGAGAGAGGCCACACGTCGCTCCGGTACTCGGTCCCGTAGGTGACCAACGGCCATCCGTAATTCGCACCCTTGACGATCACGTTGATCTCGTCGCCGCCCTCGGGCCCGTGCTCGGATTCCCAGATGCGCCCGTCGCTAGCGATGGTGAGGCCTTGAGGATTGCGATGACCGAGACTGAACGGAACGGCAGTGCCGGCATCGTCGATCAGCAGGATCTTCCCGTAGCTCGTGTCGGGATCTTGCGAAAAGCGCGGCGCGTCCTCGATGCCATCGAAACCGTGATCGCCGACGGTCAGCAGCAGGCCCTCAGGGTAACGCGCCATGCGGCCGCCGCTCTCGTCAGAACCTCCGCCGCTCTTCGGCCACATCTTCCCCAGGGGAAGGCAAGGCTTCGAGTCGAACACCGTGCTCCACGTTGCCGCTGTACCAGATGTGGCGGACGACAGCATGGTCTTCGACACACGCAGGCTGACACACTGTGCCGCCTTGTCCCAATGATGATGGGACACGTAGATCACGGCGTTGCCGTCGCGCTCTTCTACGAGCAGACCCGTGATTCGAAACGGATTGGTGGCATCGCGATCCGTGACCGCCGCGAGCAGGTCCTTCCGGTTGAACGGCACGACGAGCGGCAGACGTTCCGACTTCAACGTGCCGGCGCCCGCTTCCCATGACAGGCGATAGAACTCGCCGGCCGCAGTCACCAGAAGGAACCCATCGCCATATGTCGCCACAGCGCCGCCTGCGCGCGGTCGATCCGGAGCGGGCACGAGCGCCGAGTGCGTTGCCAGCGTGAGCGTGTAGTACGTGGAACCGACCTTCTTCTTCGTCACCAACGGCTGCGCTGGTGCGAGCGCGCGAGTCGGTTTCGCACCCGAGGTTGGAGCTTGAGCGTTGGATGCGGCTGGAATGACGGCGGGGAGTGCGACGACGAGAGTCGCCAGTGCGATGGTGTGCCGCAGGCGGCTCAACATGTCCACGGCGTACTGCGTCGGGAAGTGTACCACACGAAAAACGGTGATCCGCCGGCGTGTGAACGCGTCGCAGGCTTCACGATTTCCGGCCTCTTGCGTGATGTGACGTGCGCGACCGGCTCACGAACAACGCATCAAGAATGCGTGGATACGTACCTGGAGGACTGTGTTCGACGAGCTCGACCTGCACGTAGCCGAGCTCATGCAGGAAGCGGATGATCTCAGCGGGATGCGGATCGCCAGGGCCGGCTTCCACCAGTTCGGTAAACACGTCGCAACGCGTTGCGGTCAACACCTCGCGGGCACCACCGAGCACCTTGAGCTCGGCGCCGTCGACATCGAGCTTGAGCCGCGTGGGTGAAGGCAGCGCGAACGTGCGCACGAGATCGTCGAGCCGGAACGCGAGCACATGCTCGACTGCCGCCGGCGCGAACGGACGCCGTGCGTAGTCGATGGCCTCGCCGACGGCATGGAGCGCACTTCCGGCACCGAGACTCGAACGATGGAAGGGTCTGATGCCGGTCTCGTCGAAGAGCGCAACCTGCAACGGGGTGACAGTGCGACCGAGATCGTTGATGAGAACGTTGCGGACCAGCGCGCCGAAGCTGTCGGATGCCGGCTCGAAGGCAACGATTCGCACACGCCCCTGATGGGCGTGTGCGGCGAGCAGCGACAACGATCCGGTATTGGCACCGATATCGAAGAAGATGTCGTTTGGACCGAACGACGCGATCCACGTCTCGAGCGGTTTGTTCGCCGACTTGTGTCGTCGGACGCGCTTGTACTCAGGCAGTGACTCGATCGCGAATCGGATTCCGTCGCCACGCTCGAGAACGGTTCCTGACCTCAACGCATCCAGCAGGCGGAGCCGGTGTTTCAGCGGCAGCTTCTCTGCTCGACGCAGAAGCCGCTTGAACGCCGCTTCGTCGTCCGTCGCGGGCTTGTGCTGCGTCGATGTCGTCTGAGGACGAGTCATTGATCGGTCCGGCGGAAGCACGGCAGATCGAGCGGCATGAAGACACCGGTTACCGGCCTGGCTCGAAGCTTCAGGAGCTGCACGTCGACGACCGTCGATCGAAACTCGGCGAGACGCGGCGACACGATCGGCTCGTACTCGCGCGCGACCAGCGCCCGCGTCTCGGGATAGTCCTTGAAGGCATCCAGGGGATCCTTCATGTAGCGAGTGACAATGAGCGGCGGAAATCCTTTGCCTGGCAGCGCCTTCGCGAATTCCGTGTCGTGCTCCTTGCGAAAGCCTTTCATCCAGTACACGTGCTCGACGGCTCGACGCTCGCTCTCGTACGGAAGGGGAAACCAGATCGAGGTCTCCCACACACGATCCTGCGGATCGAGGCACTCGTGCACGTAGCGCACCAGCAATTTGTCGTCCGTGGTGCCGGGCGGCGCGTACAGATCGATTGGCGGATAGATTGTTTGCAACCGGACGGTTTCAGTGAGGCGATGGCGCAGGCCACCGCCCTGCCTCGCAATCTGGCGAATCTCGCGAAAGGCATTCGTGGCCGCGATCGCGGAGCCGCCAACGATCACCATAGCCGCCACCGAGAGCGGCAGCGCGATCGAACGACGCGGCCGCGAGAGCAGCCAGCCACCGAGCGGGAGCCACAGGGCGGCGAGCTCGGGATATCGCCCGAGCTCGCGCATGATTCCGGCTTCGGCAAACGCCGCTACCAGCGCGAGCACAGCGATGCGAGCATCCTTGCGCCACACCGCGACCGCCAGCGCACCCGCAGTGGCGATCACCGCCCCCTGCCACAGCACGCGCATGTAGTTGTCGCTCGTCAGAAACGGATCGAACGCGAGGCCGAGGCGAGGTCGCGTATCTACGAGTCCCAACGCCGCGGAGAAATGCAGGCGCGTCGTGAAGTACCCGATCAGCCCTTCCGTCGATTGAACCCAGATCAACCACGGCAGAACGACGAGGAAAGCTGCAACCAGAAACGGCACTGGCGAACGACGCGTCCACAGGATGGCAAGAAAGAGTGGGATGCCAATGAACAGCCCGTGGTCGTGGCGAAAGAGGAAAGCGATTGCGGTGATGATCCCGAGCGGCACCGTCGACCGCGTGGCCGGACTCGACAGATATCGCCATGCCAGGAGAATCGCCCCCGGATAGACCACTATCCTGTCGGCTGCATACACCCCACTCGGCAGCAGCAGGACCGCCACGATGATGGCGATCGCCACCGCGCTCCATCGACTGCCAGTGGTTTTGTGCGCGAGAAGGTACGTCAGCACGACGCCGGCCACTCGGAACGTCGCGGCCATGAGTCCTTCGCTCAACGGTCGATGGCCCGTCGCCAGCTGCCCCGCATACGAAAGAAGCGTTTGCAATGGCGTGCCGGGATCGAAGACGTCGCGATCGAGCACGTCGCCGGCCCACAGCGAATGGGCGGTCCACAGGGCGTAGTGATCGTCGCCAGTCAAGGGGCCGTCCAGCACGAACGCGAACGCGGCCTGGATGACAACCAGTCCACAGAGCGCAATCCGTGCGGCAGTCAGAGAAGTCAGCCGCCGATACATCGTCTACATCTGGTCGCCAAGGTGCACCTCCGCCCGCAGGAAGAACACCACACCCGCGAAGAGCGCGAGCAACACCACGACACACGACAACAACGCGTACGCAGGCTCGAACACGCCTTCCCCGGTCAACGCCCATCGCGATACGAGTACGACCTGGGCCATGGGATTGATGACGTAGAGCACCCATCGGTAGGCGTCAGGAATGAACGTCACCGGATAGACCACCGGCGTCATCAGCAGCGTGATCATCGTGAAGAAACGGAGCGAGAAGATCACGTCGCGGAAGAACAGGGCGACGATGCTGAAGACGAGACCGAAGGCGAGCGCGAAGGCCATCGCCATCAACACGCTCGGGATCAACAGCAGGGTCTGCCATCCAAGGTGCAGCGGAAACGGCTGACCGCGCCACCACGTGAGGAACACCACGATCACGAACGCGGCGGAGAGTGCGCCAGCTTCGATCAGTGGCAGGCCAAATCCGGCGAGCGGCACCAGGAGCCTCGGGAAGTACGTCCGGCGCATCAGGGTTCGAGACCAGTTGAGCGAGCGCGGGAGGTAGCGCATCGAGCTCTGAAACAGGTGAAACGGAATGTAGGCGCTCAGAAAGAAGACCGGATACGGGATCTTGCTTTGCGTATCGACCTGCGTGACGGCACCAAACGCGAAGATCAAGCTCGCCGCCGGGATGAGTGGGCGCAGGATCAACCACCAGAAGCCAAGGAGGGTGCCGCGGGCCCTCCGCATCGTGATCTCTTTGAAGAGGAAGTTGTAGAAGGCGCGGTATCGCCACAGCGCGCGCATCCTGGCGAGAAACGTCTCCGGCCTCGGCTCGATGACGACAACCGGCTGTTGCTCCGACGCTTCATGGTGCCGGCTTCGCCACGTGGCGAGACTCTTCCTCGCCGCATCCTGCGGGAGCGTCGCCTCCGACATCGTCTCGTCGTCAAGCATGCGCTGCATCCACCCCGCGCTCTGGTGGCTCGAGATGCCACTGGAGACGCGGGCTGATGAGACCACCGCGACCCCACTGCCAGTCGCGCCACACCGAGCGCTCGGGGTGCGGATTCATTGCGGCGAAATCGAGCTTCTCTTCCGCAGCGACGACCGTCATCAACGCGCCGTTGTGGAAACCCGTGGCACGAAGACGGAACGTCGCCCGGTATTGCGACTCATTGAGCACGTCTTCAGGAATGCGGACGCCGGCACGAAACGTCGTCGGATCTTTGGCGGTGACCGGTGCGCTGGAGGTGGCGAACACCAGGCATTTCCGATTCCAGAGCTCGATGTCGACGATGACCGAGAGATCGGGACGGGTGACTCGAAACAGGCAGTCGATGTAGCCGGGTTCGGTCAGCTGCAGCGCACCAACCTGCGCGCGGTTGACGTCGAGCAGCCTCACATCGAGCAGCACGCAATTCGCGGCGACTCCGTCACCAGCGGGCGCTGGCAGCAGACGTCCGCCGAGCAGTGCCTCGGTGTAGGCCTCGACGACGTCCTCGGTTGGACCTTCTCGAACGATGCGGCCGCGATCGATCCAGATGACGCGCGAGCAGATTCTGCGGATCGCGGCCATGTCATGCGACACGAACAGCACCGACTCGCCGGACCCGGCAGCATCGCGCACGCGGTCTTCGCACGCCTTGCGGAATTCAGAGTCACCCACGGCCAGCACTTCGTCGGCGAGCACGACGTCCGCGCCGAGACAAATCACCGCGGCAAAACCCAGTTGAATCGCCCCACCCCCCGGGCAGGCCTCGAGCGGCAGGTTGGCGTAGTCGGCAAGCCCCGAGAGCTGCAGGATGTCGTCTTCGGCCGCCGCAATACGGGCTGGAGAGATACCTGCAAGACGGCCGTGCACCTGAATGTTCTGGCGCAGGGTGAGATCGGGCGCGAATCCGACGCCAAGCTCCAGCATCGACACGAGACGGCCGCGGATGGTCGCCTGACCCGATGTCGGATACAGCACGCGCGCGAGGATCTTGAGGAGCGTGCTCTTGCCGGCGCCGTTGCGTCCGATGATCCCGAGTACTTCGCCGGGAGCCACATCGAAGCTCACGTCGTCGAGCGCCATGAGGTAGCGCCCGCTGCCCTCACTCACGATGCTTCGTGTGGGGCGCGCCACATGCTTCAGCAGGTGCTTGAGCGCGGCTGGTCCCTCGGAAGAAATCCCCTTCGTGCGAGTCGCGGACGCGCGGTGGAACGCCTTCGACAGCCCACGCACCGAGACCCGCGGCGTCATGCCGACGCCTCCACCACGCGTTCGACCTCCCAGAGCGTCGGCAGCATCAAGAGCGGCGGCGACGAGTCGCGCACGGCATCGTGCGCGTGCGAGGGCTGCTCGCGACGGACGGTGATGAACACGGCATCACTCGCCTTCAAGGCGTACACGTGCGCGTCGCGCTGCACCGCCATGTGAATGCTGATGTCGTAGTCGCCATCGGGCAGGAGCGACATCGGCACGCGGACGCGGAATGTCAGCGGCTTCTGCCCTTCGACGTTCACAAACGTTGGGTAGACGCTTCTGAAGAGATCGTAGGTGGCGGTTCCCACGCTGATGAGTGGACGGCATCGAAGCGCATCGGCTCGAGGCTCGAAGGTGGTGATGACATCAAGACAGGTGCCCTCGGCTTCGTGTTCGGCGTTGACACTCACCGCGCGCAGCGCCATGACCTCGTTTTCCGCCATGTTCTCCGACACACGCCATGCGACGTCGGCAACGCGACTCACCGGGATGGACACCGTTGCGTCCAGCGGTGAGCTGTCGCCAACGATACGGCCGTCGCTCAGCGTGATGATGCGCGTTGAGAGCTGACGCACCAGCGCTTCGTCGTCGAGCGCGATGACCAGCGTGCACCCGGCCTTCTGGAGCGCAAGCACACGCTCGCTGCACTTCTGCTGAAATCCGATATCACCGACGTCGAGTACATCGTCGAGGAGCACCAGCGACGGTGATCCGCACAGCGCAAGAGCCATGCTGAGACGCAGCACCATGCCGGTCGAGTAGGTGCGAATCGGCGCGTGCTCGAACTCACGAAGCTCGGAGAAGTCGAGCACCTCGGACATGTACCGATCGGCCTCCTCCGGCGAGGAGGCCAGTGTCCACGCGGGCGAGGCTTTGATGTTCTCGTGGGCGCTGAGAAGCGGATTCAGGTTGTCGCCCGCAGACAGCAGCGGAGTGACCGGGTCGAAGATCTCGACTCTTCCTGACGTGGGCGGCGTGACACCTGCCAGGATCTCCAGCAGCTCACTCTTGCCTGACGGCCCGGTCAAACAGACCACGCTGCCGCGCTCGATATCGAGCGAGATGTCTCGAAGCACGTGGCCGGCAACGGCGAAGGTCACCTGCGTGTCCTCGTCGCTCGCCTTGAGCTCGATACCGGCGAGGCGCAACAGCGAGCGGAAGGCCTCACGTGGTCTGCTGATGCCGTCCGTCTCGAGTCGCGGCCCGATGTATTGGCCGAGCCCTCGAATGCGAATCGCCAGCCGAGTCATCCGGCCTGGGCCTTGTCCTCGGCGACTGGAACGGGCCAGTCGGGCCGCAGCATCAGCACCTTGTGATCGGGCACGCCGCATTGCCGCAGCAGCTTTGCGGTACCAGCCGGCCGTTCGAGCACCGCCACGATGAGCACGTCGAAGGTCACCTGCGCGTGATCGTCGATGGCTTGCACGGGATGACCAAGAAACGGCTTATCGGCCTCGGGTCCGAAGACCGCTGTGAGCTCGAGCCCCATGTCGCGGAGCAACAGGAACACGAGCTCGGCGGCATCGCCGGTCCCATAGATCGCCACGTTCTTCGGAAGGGGCACGGCGCGCGCAAGGCTGCGACGGAGGTGCTGCCGGGCGTCGCGATAGAAATCGAGCGAGTACTTCATGAACTCGTAGGTGAGACGAGCTTTCCGCGCCATCCCTTTCGGCGTCAGCGAGTAGACGAAGCGGTTGGTGGACACGTTGACGCACTTGACGTATCCCTTGCGGATGAGACGTTTCAGATACAGGTTGGTCAGCCCGAGCGCGATGCCGAGCCGCGACGCGAGCGTGCGCTGCGTGATGGTCGATTCGAGCTCCAACGTTTCGAGGAGCTGAAGATCGCGGCGGGACTCGAGGTCCAATGTCGTCTGAGTGGAGAAACGGAAGGAGCGGGGGGAAGAGACCTTCGGCCTGTGAGTTACACGTCGGCCGGGGGGGCCAGCGTTCAGTCAGTGAACAACTTGTTCACGGAATGAACGCTTGAATTGTCGATGAGATTCGCGTGTCTGTCAACGGATCACGCAGGAAACCCCCAGATTTTGCACGCTGGAATGCGCCAGATTGAAAAGCACGACGTCGGTCCGGCCGTCGCTCCCACCTGACACGTACGAGAGCGCAGCAGCATTTCACGCATTTTCTCGATTTGAACCGTCTTGTGACGACTTCGTGGGTGCGCGAGGCGTCGCTCATAGACCGACGCGACCCGACCCATAACAGGGCCAGCCCAGTGGCTCGTAGGTTCCGGACGGAACCAGCTCTTGACGTGCCAGCAAGGTCACGCCAAATCGTTTGTCGAACACATGACTCCCCACGACCTTGTAGTGCCGGTCGATGTACTCGGTGACGAGCGGAAACGACTCTCGAAATCCTCGCAATGAGTCGCCGGTCTCGAGAAGCAGGATAGGGACCGACTGACGCTCCAGGCGCTCGACGACGAGACGCTGGGCCTCATCGGTCTTGAAGAAGCCGGGTCGCAAATCGGCGTGGCCGCCGGCAAACGCGCGACGGGCCAACGCCAGCACTTGAGGCATGTATGCCTGCACCAGCACCCGATCGGTCGGCGCCGTGCACGCATTGACGTACAGCGCCAGCGTGACCAGATCCGGACGATCGCGCCGGATGTCCAACGAGAACAGATCCCAGTCGTCTCGCACCTGGCGCTTGACGCTGGTGACCCGCTCGAACGCCTTCCCAAAACGATCCGTCATCGCTGCGCTGTCGAGGCGATCGTAAAAATCGCCGCTCATCGTAATCACGATTACGGCAATCATCACCGCGCCCACTGGCAAGGCCACCAATCGAGCCCACCAGGCGAACGATCCTGGCGCGTGCAGCGAGCGTACGCTCACGGCAACACTTGGCAGCGCTACGCACAGCCATGCGACGATCAGGACGATCGGCACCGAAGGGTCGGCCAGCCGCGCCTCGAGGGGACTGCGAAGGAACCCCGCGTCGAGAATCGCCGCGAGCACCGCGACCAGCACGAGCTTCTCTCGCGCGCGCGGCCATGACGGTCTGAATGCGTCGGGCGACAGCGCCAGCAGCGCAAGCGCGAAGAACGGCAACGTCAACTCGAGGTAATAGAGGAACGCCGTCCGGTTGTCTTGGACGACTGCTCGCGCGCGCGTCACGAGGCCGCCCGTCCGCGCCGCGTCCGAGACTCCAGCCGGATTGTCGAAGAGCCCGGGCCACACAATCGGAGCGCGCTCGCGATCGCGTTCGGCCCACGCCGAAGCCTGACTCAGATAGACGCGAAGGCCCCCGTTCCATTCGATGAAGAGCAGATACGGCGTCAGAATCGCCAGAACGATCAGCCCATAGCGCGCGAGATCGCGGACAGCGGCCGACCAGTCCGTCCCTCGCACCAGCACCACCGCTGCGGCCATTGCCGCGGCAACGAACACGCCGTGATCGTGGCGAAACAGAAAGGCAATTGCAGTAACCACGGCAATCCAGACGCGCGTGCGAGCGTCTGGACGATCGATGAACCGCCAGATCAGCGGGATCGCAACCGCATAGACGAGCACCTTGGGATAGTTGTAGAAACGCGGGCTCAGCCAGATGTGGAACATCGCCGCGGCAAGGCCGATCGGCATCCATCCTGAAACGATCGTCGCCAGCCAGAACGTGAGCGCTGCGCCGACCGATAACACCGTCGTGCTGAATATCAGCTCCGACAGCGTGCCCCGGCTGATCGCTTGAACCGCGTAGGCCACGTAGTAGTACAGCGGCGCACCGTGGTCGACGAAGTCGCGAACGGGCAGATCTCCAAAGAGAATCTGCCAGCCTCGAACCAGGTAGAAGAAGTGATCGTCGGTGAGTCCGCCGAATGAGCCTCCCGGATCATTGAAGCGAAACAGCCAGGAGAACGCGAACACCAACGCGGCCAGGATGCCGATCGCATAGCGGCGCAGCGCAGCGCGGCCGAGCCGGGCCACGACGCGTGGTGCAACCTCGTCGTGCGTGGTCATCGACTCCGAGCCTTGACCGCTGCCCGCGTCTCGCGATCGACTTCTCGGCGTCGAATCGTTTCGCGTTTGTCGTGCGCCTGCTTGCCCTTGACGATCGCCAGCGAAACCTTGACGCGGCCTCCCTTGAAGTACATCTGCAAGGGGACCAGCGTCAGCCCCTTCTGTTGCACCTGCCCCGCGATCTTGTTCAGTTCGTGACGATGAAGGAGGAGCTTGCGCACGCGCCGCTCGGTGTGCCCGGCGTAACCGGTGTGGCTATATGGGCTGATGTGAACGTTCAGCAGCCACAATTCTCCGCGTTCGATGCGCGCGAAGCTGTCGCGCAGGTTCACGCGACCTTCGCGAATGGCCTTGACCTCGGTGCCGAGCAGTGCGATGCCGGCCTCCCAGGTGTCGAGCACGTGGTAGTCGTGGAAGGCCTTGCGGTTGTCCGCGATGATGCGTTGGGCCTTTTCTCGCTCGGTTTTTTCGGGCAACGCAGTCACCCAGGGTCAGCGGGTCATCAAGCCGGCGAGCGTGTTCGTCCCTTGCTTTCGAAGTCCGACGAAGGACATCGTCATGCCGGTTTACGCCCGAACGCGATCATCGTGAGCCCGAGATTCGTGCCGTAAAAGACGCGCTGAAGAATGAACAGTGGGTAGAGGGTCTTTCGATTCAACAGCAGCTTGAACCACGACGGAAACACCGTCTTGAACGGGATTTCCCGTATACCACTCGTCTTTGTCTGATCGACCTTTGGCAGGTGCGTCTTGCGCACTTCGCCGCTCGCTCTCACGGTAAGGTTGCCCAATCTGAAAAGCAGGTTGGCGGTCGGAACTGCCACCGACCAGACTGTGACGCCGGTCAAGCCCGCCTGTGCGAGCACGCGTTCGAGGTCGGAGCGGTCATAGCGTCGAAGATGGCCGACCGTTTCGTCCTCGATGCCCCAGCGGTCCTTTCGACCGGGTACGGCCACCACGACATGTCCGCCCGGCTCGACAAAGTCGGCGATCCGACGCACGAAGCCGACATCATCGGCGACGTGCTCCATGACCATCATGCTCAGGCCGAGAGAGTAGCGGCGTCCATTTGACCGCACGTTGAAGATGTCGTCTTCCAGCAGATCGTACCGCCCCGCCTGCAGATAATCGGCCATACCTCGTCTGGCGATTTGTACGGCCTCCGGCGAGAAATCGACTCCCATGCCAGTGAAGCCACGCTCGCACAACGGACGCGACAACACACCCGCGCCCACGCCGACTTCGAGGAAGCTCGTGCCGCCGCATTTCTCAATGGCTTCAAATAGCGCCTCGTAGTAGCACCATTGACCCGGGGGATCGATCGGGACGAGCTTCATGCCGCATCTGCCGACACGAGCGGCTGCTTCAGGATGTAGCGCAGCGCCGTTCGGACATACCCCTGGCGTCGTACGAATTTCGCCGAGTACGACGGATCGTTTTCACGCAGCCAGTGGTGCAGCGCGCTCAACTTGAATGTAACGACCCCTGGATAGAGATGGTGGACGTGATGGTAGTGAAAGCCGAACTGGCTGAAGAAGAAACGTTCCAGACCGCTCGCGTCCATGTAAAAGAGCCTGGCCTCTTCGGCGGGCGACGCTCCTCGTTCTCCTGGCAGCACGTGCTCGGAGAACGATCGAACGGCCTCGAAAAAGCTCGTCAGCGTTGCCAAGGGCAGGAGCAGGAACACGAAGTAGACCCACCACGCCGACGTCGCCCAGATCGCTCCGACGACTACGGCCTGAATAATCAACACCGCAGCGAGATCGACGGATATCCGAGCCGATGCGACTGAGTTTGCCACGGCCGGCTGGCCGCCCGGCTTTCCGATGGACCGGCTGATGATTCCAACAAGACGTTTCCCCGCAAGCTGGCCGACAAAAAACCAGAACGTCGCCCAGCCGGGAAGGTGTACTCGGCTATCGTGCCAGATCAGGTTCGGGTCGTCATCGTGTCCAACGGAGCGATGATGTTTGAAGTGGAAGGTCCTACCGTAGTAGAGCCCCGTCCCCAAGAGCCCTGAGAGCAGCACGCCGCAGCGGTCGTTCGTTCGCTTGTCCTTGTACAACAGCCAGTGCATGCACTCGTGTTGGAGGATATAGAGAGCCTGCGCGCGCGCGCCAACGAGCACGAACGCCGCGAAGTACAGTGGGAGCCAGTCGATAGCGTACGCGAGCGGGCCCGACGCGAGGACGATCGCGACGTTCGCCGCGGTGACCACGGTGGCTCTGATGCTGTGACGCTCGTAAAAACCGCGTGGAATCGGGATGACTGCGAGTCGCGCCGGCGACTCAGGTTGCTCCAGCGACTGAGCCGCACTGGACATTCCAACTGCCACGGCGGTGGTTAGCATAGCTCATTTTTTCCACGTGCCAGGCACGCTCATGGGTGTGAGCTCGGTGCGCCGAGCAGTTCATCAGGGGCGAGCAGGTTGGCACGTGGCGTCGAGGTTCAAGTAAAGCTCACCCACCTCCGTCGTCGTCAAATGCCGCAGATTGGCCTTGAGGCCGAAGGCCTTTGCGCCGTCCTCCGTCACCAGCAGGTACTTGGAACGCACTGGTGCGGCAACGGCGCCGGGTGGCTCTCCGATCGACAGCCCGATGCCAGCGGGTACTGCAACGATCTCACGCGGGTACACCATCGTCAGCAGAGTATTACACCAAGGGTCGCTTCCCGCGTCGAAGGTCACAAACGAAGAAATCTGACTGCGAAACCGCTCGTATCGTTGTCTGTCATAGGTGAACGTGTCGGTTCGCCCGTCCTTGTACGCGGAGAGAAAGGACGGCGCGATCAACGCGTTGGCAATGACGACCATGACCACGACAGGTGTTCGACGACGGGTGGCGACCAAGAGAAGCATTGACATCAGCAGGAAGGGTGCCATGGCACGGCTGTGACTCGCTTCGGCGCCGAAATAGAAGACCATCAGCGCCGTGAATGCGCCTCCCAGCCCGAACAGCACGAACGCGTCAACCTTGAACGCGGTGTCTCGGCATAGGTCGACGAGAACCCGTGCGCTCAGTCGCGCTTTTGCCGCTCGGCGCACGGCACCCGCGCCGAGGACGCCGAAGATCGCCACGAGCGCGGCACTCTCGAACATGACGTGCAGCGAGAACGGTTGCGAGACGAACGATCGAATGTCGAAAACGGACGTGACGTTCGTAGAGAGTAGATACACGGCGTAGTCGACGAGTCGAGGAAGAACGCCGGCGCTCGTCAGGCGACCGAGCTCGAGCTGCGCGCCAGGGATAGGGGCGCTGACATAGCGCCACAACAACCAGAAGACTGGAATACCGACACTGGCGAGAAGCGCAGCAAGCAGGGCCGCGCGCGGGCCACGTGGCGCAACGCCCACGAACACAAACGGTATCGCAACGATCCAATTGCTGGGGCGGAGGATGGACGCCACGACGAGCAAGGCGAGACCGCCAATCAGCAACCGAGTGCGCGGCCGATTATCAGCGTCGAGCAACCTCGCCGCGAACGCCGCGATGATCATCATCATCGCCTGGTTCAGCGTCTCCTGCACCGTAGTCGGTGCCAGGAAGAGCACCCACCAGGATGTGAGCAGGACGAAGGCGAGGTCGATAATCTGCGCGCCGCTTAGCCGAAGCATCGTTATGAACGTCGTCGTCGCGATCGCCAGGACAGCGAGATTGAAGATCGGCCCCGACTCGATGGTCCAACCGACAAGCCGACCCACTGACCCGTAGATCACTGGAAATGCCGGCCCGTGAACGCCGAAATGCGTGAAGTCGAACGGAGCGGGCTTCTCGTAATTCGTGAAACGCCCACCGTCGAATCCAGCGTGGACGAACGTCGCGATCTGCTGCTGATAGACCAGGTCGTCGGACGTGAGCGGGAAATAGTCGAACAGCGTGGCGTCGAACAGAACTGCCAACAGCACGCTGGTGACAAGAGTCGGCGCAGCCACGACGAGCGCCCCAAGCAAGATGCGGCCGGCGAGCGAACCTCGATGCACGATTGACGTGGGCTCTGCGATCACCGGTGCGAAATCGACGACGAGATCACTGTGCGGCAGAGGCCGGTCCGTCATCGCCGATCGATCCTACGATGTGGAAGTATAATCGCCGCTGCACGTCGTTGCCTCTAGGGGTGTGTGACAGCATCATCGTAGGACGACGAAGATTGGCATCCATCCTGGACCGGCGGCAATTCACAGCCTTCCTCGTCTGGGCGCTTACCGCGATATCGATCTCGACGACGGCATATGTCTACTGGCGTGCGGCCGCACCGGCCTACGTCCACGTCCGCTGGATCCCAGGAGTCGACGAGCGCGAACGTGTGGCGTTGGAGCAGAAGTTCCGACTGATACGAGGCGAGTTCCTCGAAAACCGAACCTGGTCGTACCGCATCATGAATGCGAGCTCTGAGAATCTGGACGCGATCCTCAGGGATCCGCACGTTGAAGACACGGACGGCATCGACCGCGCCTCATTTCAGGTCGTCGATTCACCCACGCTTCGAGCAGGGCTGGCCTCGGCGCTGCTCGTCGGATTCGGAACGTCGACCGTGGGTTGGTGGGCGTGGTCCAGGCTGCGAACGAGTACTGCCGGTTGAAGAGAATCAGAGCCTATCTCAGAATTACTCTCGCCTGGATGCTCAGCGCGATCGGCCTGTCTGCGCTCGCCTACGTCTACGCACGCGCCTCACTACCGGCCCCTCATATACACGTCCGCTTGGCTCCTGGAGTGGATGCACGCGGTCGCGAAGATCTCGAGCGAAGGTTCGAGCTCACTGAAGGCGAGTTCCGTGAGGGGCGAACGTGGGCGTATCGTCTCGAGAACGCGCGCCAACGCAACATTGCTGCCCTCCTCGATGATCCTCGCGTCGAGGACACAGACGGAATCGATCCACATTCATTGAGAGTCGCCGATGCGCCGGGACCACTGGCAGGCCTGCGGACCGCGCTCCTTGTCGGATTCGGCGCATCGACGCTGCTGTTCCTGGGAGCAGCTGTCCGACGTCGTGAAAACCTCGCGGCGTCATTCAAGGCGACCACATGGACTGCGAGACTCTGGATCGGTGTTCCGATTCTGGTGGTGACGGCGATCGCGGTCCCGTTCGTCGCCATCGGCCCCGACGACTTCGACGAGTATTTCACCGGGGTCACCACGACCAAGCTGGCGATTACGGCGTTGACGCATGGATCGTGGCCCTTCTGGACTCTCGATCTCGGCCTCGGCCTTCCGCAGCCACTCCGCTATCACTTCATCACGCACCCGCTCTCACCGCTGTGCGCCGTCAGCGACTGCCAGCGCGTGTTACGGCTGGTCGACAGCCTCCAGTTACTGCTCGGCGCCGTATTCATGGCGATGCTCGCCAAACGTTTCACCGGCGACCGTCTGCTCGCGTGCGCAGCCGGCGTGACGTTTTGCCTATCGTCGAGCGTCGTGCAAACGATGTTCACCGACGATTGGGCAATTACCTCGGTCAACGAAAGCACGATTCCTATCCTGCTTTACGCCGTGTTCGCAATCGGTGACGGGACGGACTGGCGGCGCGCCGCGTTGTGGAGCCTCGTGCTCGGTGGTGTGTCGGGGCTGATCCTGAGTATGTCGTTTCCGGTGACGCGGCTCGCCGTCGTCGGCATCGTGGCGCTGTGCGTGCCTGGGCTGCGACGTCGCCTACCCTGGCTGGTCCTCGCTGGCGCGGTTCAGCTGCTCATTGGTGGTGCGCAGGTCTATCACATTCTCGAGGAGTTCGTGAGAACCCCGGCGGCAGTCGTCAGAACCAACCATGGCAGTTTTTCTGTCGCGTTCCATCTCTGGTCGACGTTCCTGCGACCGTTTTTCTTTTTCTCGGATGTCTCGCTGAACTGGAGAACCGTGTTCCTGGGACCACCCTTTGCGGTGGCGGCGCTGCTCGCGGCGATCGTTGTTCGCGATCGGAACGCCCGACCGCTGCAGGTCGGACTGCTGCTGGGGATCCTGGGCTACATCGTGCCTGCGTCCTGGCTGCTCAACATCAACACCGCGGTGTGGACGTATCGAACCGAGTTGAACGTCTTTGGAATCCTGCTCGCGGTGTATGGGATTCACCGATGGACGTCTACGCCCGGACGCGAGTTGTGGAGGCACAGAATCGTGGCTGTCCAGCTTTGCTGGATAACGTTTGCGTTCTTCCCGGTTTGGTATCCCGTCTTTGCGACCTGGGTGGGGATCGATCCGCCGGGAAGCGTCAGACTGGTCTCGTCTGGCCTCGCTCAAGACATCGTCAGGGTGTACGACCACACGCCCGGTCGTGTGGTCTTTGCTCCAAAAGCACATGAGGCGCTTCGCAAGCCTCGCTTCAATACCCTCGGTCTTGGAATGAACCAATTGCCAATGTTGGGCGTACCAACCGTGTCGGCCGTCGTGAACGGGATCACCGCCGACGAGATCTATCCCATCTACGCAACGCTTGAAGGCGAGATCAAAGCAGAAGCGGCAACCGTTCGCAGTAAAGCCCTTCTAGACGTACTAGGGATCCGCTATGTGATCGCGCTTGCCGATGAGACCGTCGCGCCAGGCGTACGAGAGATCCGACGACTATCAGACGATCTGCGAATGTACGAAAACGACGATGCGTGGCCGGAAGCCTTCTTCGTCGAATCGCTCCCTACCGATCGCGCGCCGCGGCTCTTGGAGTGCCCGCACGATCGCTTCATGTGCGCCGATTTCTCTCGTTATGACTTTCGGCGGCGAATGGATCCGCTGTCGATCGCGCGGGTCTACGATGGACTGCGTCTCACCTTTCCTCCTGCGACTTCACCCAGGGACATCGTCATCACGCAATGGTATCGACCTGAATGGACTGTGACCGAAGGGCGCGCACAGGTCAGTAGAGCCGCCGAGCAACTGGTCGGTATTCGCGTCGAGCCGGGACAGCAGGCGGTGACCGTCAGCTACAGGCCGCGCCTGCGCAGCAGGCTGTTCTTCGTCGGGCTCGCAACTGAGTTCGCGGTTGTCGTCGGCATTGCCGCCCTGGTGTTTCAGTCTCGCCGACGCCGTTCCGACGATACGCTCTCAACGTGAAATGGAGACAAAGGACTGCACGACTGCCGTGAGCCCGTCAACCACACGATCGACGGCGTCGATGCCCATGCCCACCCATAACGGCAGCCGAATGAGGCGGCGGCTATATTCGTCGGTCTCCGTCATCGGTCCAGAGGTGCGGCCGAACCGTCGCCCTGCTGGAGATGAGTGAAGCGGCACGTAGTGGAACACCGCGTTCACGCCGCGGCCGTTCAAATCGGCGAGCAGATCGGCTCGTGACAGCTGCGCGGGCAGAATCTGATAGAAGAGATGAGCGTTGTGCGCGCGATCGGCCGGCACGTGCGGGCCGCGAAGCCCGAAACGGGTCAGCGCGGCGCACGCGCTGTCGTACCGCTGCCACAGGGCTAGTCGTTCGGCCGTAATCTGATCGGCCTCCTCCATCTGAGCCCACAAGAACGCCGCGGTCAGCTCTCCCGGAAGAAAAGAGGATCCGACGTCGACCCAGGTGTACTTGTCGACCATCCCACGAAGAAACTTGGAGCGATCCGTTCCCTTTTCCCACAGGATCTCGGCGCGCTCGGCGAGCTGTGGATCGTTGATGATGAGCGCGCCGCCCTCGCCCGAGATGACGTTCTTGGTTTCGTGAAAGCTGATGGCGGCCAGCTGTCCGAGTGCCCCGACCGGTCTACCTTTGTACGATGAGAGGAGGCCCTGAGCCGCGTCCTCGATCACCGACAGGTTGTGACGACGCGCAATCGCAGCGATCGCATCCATCTCACAGGCGACCCCGGCGTAGTGAACGGCAACGATCGCGCGCGTGTGTCGCGTGATCGCGGCCTCGACAAGCCTCTCGTCGATGTTCAAGGTATCTGGTCTGATGTCGACGAACACGGGTCGCGCGCCGCGCAGCACGATCGCATTGGCGGTCGAGACGAATGTGTACGAGGGCATGATCACTTCATCGCCCGGCTGGAGATCGAGCAGCAGCGCCGCCAGCTCCAGTGCCGCCGTACAGGAATGGGTGAGCAACGCCCGCGGTGCGCCGAGCCGTTCTTCCAGCCAGTGCTGGCACCGGCGCGTGAACTGGCCGTTACCTGCGAGCTGCCCGGCCGCGACCGCCTGTTGGATATACGCGAACTCCTGGCCCGTGAGATGGGGTCGATTGAACGGAATCATCGTGATCAGTCCGGAACGGCTGTGACCCAGCGGGCGAGACCGACACCGGTCTTGCCGTAATCGTTTCCGTTGTAAAGCATGTAGCGATCGCCTCGCCAGTCGAATACGCAGGGGTACTCGACCATGTCATCCTCCCACGATTCGACGCCGCGGCCGAGACCCCCTTGGTCATCGAGCCGACGCCACTTGAAACCATCGTTGGATTCGGCGTATCCAATGCGATAGCGGTCGCCACGGACCGCGTACCACATGCGATAGAGGTTTCCGTCGCGCAGCACACACGGGCGCGCGAATGCGTGCTCGGAGGGAGAGGCATAATCCACGCAGACGCGCCCCTCGCGCGTCCAGGCGTGGCCATCGGCCGACTCGGCGTACCTGATGTGGTACGCGTGCCGAGTGCCGTCGGCCACCCGGGTCCATCCCGTGCCCGATATGTACCACATGCGCCAGCGCCCCTCCTCGATGAGGACGTATGGCGATGCGGTCAGGAACGGATCCACAGCACTGCGATCGAACAGTGGGGCCGGCGATACTCGCCGGAACGGCTCGTTCCGCTCGCTGATCGCAAGTCCCGCACTGAGGTAGAACGGCACGGTCACTCCCCTGCTCCACCCCGTGTAAAAGAGATACCGTCGATCTCCGTGAGCGACCAGGCACGATGAGGTGACTCCGCTATCGTCGAAGGCACCAAGCGTTCCGACATCGAGTACAGGGTCGGCCGCGAGAGGGCCCAGCCAAGGCGCCGGATCCAGAGTGAGTGACGTACGTCCGATTCGAGCGCGCCCCTCTTGGTCGCGGAGACTCAAGTAGACGTGCCAGACACCATCGGCGATTGCCTCAATCATTGGGAGAGCCGCGTGTGTGACGGCCCAAGGTGCGGCCGCAACGTCGAGGGGCAGCCTACCCAGGCGTTGCCAGCCTCCGGTCACAGGTCGATCTCGTCGCTCGTCTTCGAGAACAGCTTCGCGCGCTCCGGCAGGTACACGCTTTTCGGCTTGGTGCTCTTCATAAGGATCGCACCGGCGCCAACGAGCGTCGCCGCTCCCAGCGTAATCGAGTTTCGCAACGTCGCATTGACGCCGATGAACGACCGTTCGCCGACGCGCACATGGCCGGAGATGACGACATGTGATGTCACGAAACAGTGATCTTCGATCACCGAGTCGTGCCCGACATGATTCCCGCTCCAGAGCGTGACGTCGTTCCCGATCGTCACGAACGGCTGGATCGTGTTGTCTTCGAGAATGAAGCAGTTGTCACCAGGCGGTGTTTGTGACAGATAGCTGCAACGGGAGCTGATGTAACTCACGAGCCGGTACCCGGCGGCGTGCATCTGCGCGTATTTGTCGGCACGAACGCGATTCATCTTCGCGTAACTCAAGGCGACGAACACGTCGTAGTCGGACGGCGGATACCGTGCGAGAAGGGTGTCCGCATCGCAGAGCGGAAGCCCTTGAAACGAGTCCTGCTGTCGGTACTCCCGATCGACGACAAACGCGACGACCTCGTGTTCGCTGTCGGTCGTGAAGTAGAAATGCGCCAGCTTGGCAATGTCGCCGGCGCCGAAGATGACGAGTTTAGACATGAGGACTGTCGTGCCGGACGATGACCGTGAACTCATAGAGCGGGTAATCATGCAAGAGCGCCACGAACGGTCCGTGAACGCGCTTGCAATGGTCGAAGAGCTCGCGTGGGTCTGCGTAGTAGAGGTCGGGGCGCCGTTTCGGCGGATCCGAGTACAGCGTGAGCGCGTTGAATGCGAAGCCTCGACGCCCGAGCAGCGCGAGATCCGCAATCGTCGCGAGGACGTACTCGCGCCATTGCGCCTCGGGCGTCTCCATCTTCACGTTGAAGATGCCGCTGGCGATCGCGTAGTCGGCCGGCGACAATCCGGCGCGGTCGGACGTGAACGTGGAGCGACGGCCGCTCGCCTCATGCGACATGGCGACGCGGATCATCTCGGTGCTGACATCGAATCCGCAGTACCCGCCCGTGTGGCCGCGCGCCCGCAGCCACTGAACCAGCGCGCCATATCCACAGCCGTAGTCGATGATCGAGGATGACGGCTCCCCTTCCCACAGCCGCGCGAGTTGCCGAAACCGCAGCTCCTGTGACTCCTGCGAGTTCCAATCCACGCCTGCCGGTGTCGGCCCGAACGCGCGCAGCTTGGCATCGTAGTAGCCGCGCACCTGCTCGAGAAGTACGTCGCGAGTCACGGCCGTTCATCCGGTTCGCTGCCGTACTCGGCGCGGACCACCGTGTACGGGCGCCGCTTCGTCTCCGTGAACACCTTGGCGAGATAGACCCCGATGATGCCGACGCAGAAAATCGTCAGCCCGCCGAGGAACCAGATCGAGACCATGATTGATGCCCATCCAGGAACGCCGACATGTCCGGACAGGCTTTGCTCGATCAGGAGCACGCCAGCCGCGATCGACAACAGCATGACCGCGACGCCGATTTGAAAAATGTAGACGAGTGGCCGGTTGCTGAAGGACGTGATCGCGTCGACGAGGACTGAGATGCGGCGGCGAATGGTATATGACGATTCGGCTCGGCTGTGCTTGTGCACCACGACCGGACGCTGATCGAACCCTGTCAGCACCCAGAGCCCGGCCAGACAGACCTCGCGATCTTCGTGACCGACCAGCGCGCGCACGTAGCGGCGTGTCATCAGACGCACGGTGATGATGTTCTCCGGAATCGGCTGCACGAGAAGGCGATTGAACACGCCGAAGAACAGCTTCCCGGTCACGCGCTCGAACCAATTCCCCTTTCGAGTGTCCTGTACGCCGTAGGCGACGTCGGCACCCGAGCGTTTCAGAACGTCGTGGAACCTCGCCAACCACTCCGGTTCCTCCTCGAGGTCGCAGTCGATCAGAAAAACGAGCTCGCCGCGGGCGTGTGCGAGGCCGGTCATGAGCGCTTTGTGATGGCCGAAATTCCTGGAGAGATCGATAACCCGGATGCGCGGCTCGCGATCGCGCGCTTCGAGCGCGAGCGCCAGCGAATCGTCGGGCGAACCGTCGTTGACGAGCACGATCTCGAAGTCCGGGGTGAGCTGCGCGGCAGCGGCCGCGGAGCGGACACAGAACTCCTTGAGAGTCGACGACGACTTGAACATCGACGTGACGATGGACAGCCGCGGCGTCATGCAGTGGATGGCAACGGACAGAGTGGCCGCATGTACTCGCAGGCTCGCGGACCGGCGCAGAACAGCAAATCGAGCACGCTGACCGCATGCTCGTACGGGGGATAGGGCTGCGGGTACTCGGGATATCCCGCGTAGTCGACGAAGTGCGCCGTCACGCCAGCAGCCGCAAACGCATCGACATCGAGATACGCGCGCGCTGATGGCCCCGACAGATAGTCGGTCGCGCCGGCCTGCCGACACAGATCCACGAGCCGCTCGTTTCGAGCATCGCGCGCCTGGTAATCGGTGGACCAGCTGATCCGCGTGGTGACGTCGAGTATGCCGCAGATCGCCGTGATGAACGAATGGTTGATTCGGCTGAGACGATCCGACACTGGCTCGAGATAGAGCGGCTCGATGATCGGGGCGTACGCGGCGAAGAATGGGGTTCGAGCGTAGCTCTCCCGAATCGTGCGCCAGTGACGCACTCCCCACGCGGGGTCAGAGACGGTCACGTCCTGAATCGGCTGATGATAACGGCCCTTGTTGTGCACCGGGATGGTGAGCCAGAGCAGACCGTCCTTCGTCTTGACGCGATTGCGGCTTCGCCAGTCGCGGCGGGTAAACTGCACATCATCGAGCAGAATGAACTCGTCGCATGCGCGGATCAGATCGAAGTACCCTTTCCACGGGATATAGCTCGATTGAACAATCGCCACTCGCTTCTGCGACATCGTCAGAGGTGTAAATGAAGGGCGCCGCCACGGCGATGATACCAGCCTCGCACGCGACGTGCCTGGTGTGCGGTGCGGCGGAGTGGGTCAGTCTTCCGGCACCGGGGTCACATGCGGTGGTGAGCGATGGGCAGGTGATCTCCGAGCCGCTCGGGAAGCTTTCGTGCGCGGGGTGTGGTCTCGCCGTTCGTCGACACGACGCGGCGTCTCCAAGCGGTTCGATTGCCGACTCGACGTTGTACGCCCACCCACCCGGCGTCGCGTTCGAACGCGAAAGACAAGCCCAGTACGCCTCGTGGATCGCGACATCTGCCCCGCGCCCGCCGGGCTCGATCCTGGATGTGGGATGCGGCAACGGCTCGCTCTTGCTGTCGTTGCAGAGTGTCTGGCCAGACGCAGTGCTGCTCGGGTGCGATCCGTCGCACGAGAGCGTCGCTCACGGCGCGGCGGCGGGGCTTCAGATCTGGCGCGGCACGTCACGCGATCTGCAACCGGAGCTCGCGGAGCTGATCACGGCGGTGAACGTCATCGAGCACACAATCGACCCCATTGCGTTTGTGACCGATCTCGTCAGAGCCGCAAAGCCTGGCGGCCACGTGATCGTGATTTGCCCCAATGGCGAGCGGCCGGATGTCGAACTGCTGTTCGCGGATCACCTGTTCTCGTTCACGGCAACCCACCTCCTCCGGATCGCTGGCCGCGTGGGACTCACATCGCTCAGGATCAGCACTGCGCCGCAAACATTGGGGAGTTTCCAGATGCTCGTCGGATCCACGTCCACGAGCGAGACCGATCCATCTTTGTCTCGGGCCGACATCGACGTGGCTGATCTCACCGCGAGACGCCGCGCGTTTCTCGAGCGTTGGGCCACGCTCGACACCCGGCTTCGAGCTCGTCTCCCCCGGGAAGTCGTCTGCTTTGGCACCGGTGAAGCCGCGTCGCTCCTGCGCGGGTATGCGCCGCAGTCGTGGGCGCTCGTCAAAGCCTATACGGCGGACGTCGTGACGACGCGGATGGTCAACGGTCTTCCGGTGCTCTCGCTGGAGGAGGTACCGAACGACGCCGCGATCCTCGTCGGCGTCCGCGGCGCCGACCAAACGCGTGTCGCCGAGCGATTGCGCCGGCGATTCACTTCGGTGACGACGTGGTACGATCTCGTCGAGGAGTAGATAGTGTCTCGATCCGGGCAGGCATCGGACTACGGCGTGCTCGAGCGGACTCGTGGCGGCGACGACGTCACGGCTCATGCCGAGCGTATCCGCGTGGTGGGATACACCGTCGTTGCTGGAGAGTTTGCGGCGTCAGACGTGACGCAGTTCGGCGAGCGGCTGGACGCCGTGCTCACTCGTCAGCGAGATGAATTCGGATTCGATCGGATGGTGGCGATCGGCGACGAATGGACCGTCCGCTGTCCGCTGGCGCACGACGATATCTTTCTCCGTCTGGTCACGCACCCGAAGCTGCTGGCGATCTGTCGACACGTGCTCGGTGAATACGTTGTGCTGATGCAGCAGAACGGCGTCGTCAACCCGCCGCAGCAGACCCATCGCCAGGCGGCCTACCATCGCGATCTGCCGTACCAGCATTTCACCTCGAGCCGGCCGCTGGCGTTGAGCGCGATCTTCTGCATCGATCCGTTCCGCCGCGAGACGGGGGCGACGACTGTGCTTCCGGCGACGCACCGCGTCGAGGCGTTTCCTGAAGAGGCCGTCGCCAACGCGATCGACGTCTCGGTCGAAGCGGAGCCGGGGTCGTTCATCGTCTTCGATTCGATGCTGTTCCATCGTGCCGGCGACAATCAGTCCGATCGCCCGAGGCGCGCGGTGAATCAAGTGTTTACCATTCCGCTCATCGCGCAGCAGATCTCGCTGCCCGACGCGCTCGACGGGCGCCACAGCGATGATCCGGCACTGGCGCGGTTGCTTGGATACGATGCGGCACCGGCACGATCGGCCGTGGACTGGCGAGAGCGCCGTACCCGCCGGCTACCTTCTCGCCCGTAACAACGCCCAACGCTTCGCTCACTTCATAAGAGCAAGTCGTCCTCTGGGCGCGTGAAGAAAGTGATCAACAACGGTGCGCCTGCCTACGTCCTGCGCGGACCCAGCGGGCAGCTGCTGACCGAGTGGCAGAACGCCAGTTCGAACGAAACGGTGAAGGAAGGAACATCTCGCCGCACGTTGCGAGTGCGGCGAGTCTTTCTTACGGCTCGGGCTCCTCCGGCGGCGGCGGATACGCGATCACGTAGGGAACCGTCGCGGTCACGGTGCCCACATCCGCCACGCTCGTCGCGTCGCGCACCCACACGGTGATGCGGTAGTTCGAACCGGGGACCGAGGGTGTCCAGGCGAACGACGCGTTGGTCGACCAATCGCGCGCGACCGTCCACGAGGTGCCGTTGAACAGCCAGTACTTGAACGAGTAGGGCGCCGTGCCGCCACGTGCGGTCGTCGTGAAGGTGATGGTGGTGCCCGGCAGCTGCGCGCTCGGCACGTTGCTCGTCAGGCTCTGGAGCGAGAGCGGTGTTCCTGTCGGCGGCGGTGGCGGAGGCGGCGGTGTCGCAGCACCCGCGATGACGAATGGAATCCACGTGGCATTCGAGCTCACGTCGGCCGTGGTGGTCGCATCACGCACCCACACACCGACCGCGTAGTTCGAGTTCGCCACCGTCGGCGTCCAGGTGTAGCTCGTGCCGTTGGCCCAATCGCGCGCCAGCGTCCACGACACGCCGTTGAACACCCACCACTTGGTCGAGTAGGGCGTGGTGCCGCCGGTTACGGAGGCCGAGAACGTGACGGCCGTGCCGGGAGCCTGCGGGCTCGGGAGATTGGTCGTCAGGCCCTGCAGTGTCACCGGCGTCGTCACCGTTGGCGGTGGCGGCGGGGGTGGCGGCGTTGACGAACCACCCGAGATGACAAAGGCCATCGACCTGGTATATGAGTTCACGTCCGACGTCATCGTCGCGTCGCGCACCCACACGCCAACTTGATAGTTTGCGCTGGCCACAGTGGGTGTCCAGGTATAGCTGGTCCCCACCGCCCAATCGCGCACCATCGTCCAGGACGTTCCGTTGAACACCCACCACTTCGTCGAATAGGGTGCGGCCCCGCCCGTCACACTAGCCGAGAAGGCGATGGACGTGCCGGGCGCCTGCGGACTGGCGAGATTGCTGCTCAATCCGGTGACCGAAGGCGGCGTCGACGGCGGCACCGGTGCCGGAGCCGAGGCCTGGATCGGATACAGGACTTGCGCCTGGACTGCACTCGTGTCCGCCGTCGTGGTTGCATCACGCACCCACACCATGACGCGATAGTTGTCGTTGGCCGACGATGGCGTCCACGTAAAGCTCGAGTTGACCGCCCAGTTGCGAGCCGTCGTCCATGAGACGCCGTCGAACACCAACCACTTGGTCGAGTACGGCGCCGTTCCACCGGTCGCAGTTGTCGAGAAGGTGATTGAGGTTCCAGGAGCCTGCGGGCTCGCCACGTTGCTCGTGAACGTGACGATCGAGAGTGGCGTTGGCGCAGGGGCACCGGCGGTGATGACGTACGGGATGTTTACCGCCACCGAGCTCGTGTCTGCAGTCGTCGTCGCGTCGCGCACCCACACGCCGATGCGGTAGTTCGAACCCGCAACGTTTGGCGTCAACGTGTACGTCGCTGCGTTGCTCCAGTTTTGCACGATGGTCCAATTGACACCGTCGACCGTGAGCCAGAACTTGTATTGATAGGGTGCCGTGCCGCCGGCCGCCGCAGCCGTGAACGTGATCGGCGTTCCGGTGGTCTGCGGGCTGGGCAGATTGCTGGTCAGCCCGGTGAGCGACAGCGGCGCCATGATCGTAAAGGCGGCCTGTGCAGACGCATCGGCCGCATCGACCGTTCCACCCGCCGTGCGCACCCAGACGATGACGTTGTAGGAGCCACCGACCGTAGGCGTCCAGACGTAGGTCGCGGTCGTGCTCCAGTTGCGCACCATCTGCGGCGCGCCTGAACCCTGCTGCACCAGGAACTTGTACTGGTAAGGCGTCACGCCGCCAGCGCCCGACGCACTGAACGTGATCGGCGTCGAGATCATCTGCGGGCTGGCCAGATCGCTATTGAGCGTCGCGGAGCTGACCGCCGCGTTGGCTCGATTGATCGTGATCATCGAGGTGGTCGAGTTGCTGGCGCCGTCTCTCGCAACAACGGTGATCGTGTTCGCACCAGCCGCGAGCGACACGCTGCGGCTCCAGCTCGCGGTGCCGGTGCCCGACGCCGTGCCACCGGTCGCCGTGCTGCCGTTCACCGTGACGCTGGTGATGCCGTTGCCACCCGTGGCGGCATCGCTTGCCGTGCCGGCGACGGTGATGCTCGACGTCGTGACCGTTTGACCGGACGTGTGACTGGTGATGGACAGCGCTGGTGCGCTCGAGTCGCGATTGACCGTGACCTGCGATTGACGGTTGTTGCCGGCTCCATCGGTCGCGATGACGGTGATCGTATTCGCACCCGCCGCCAAGGCCACCGGGCTGCTCCAATTCGCGGTGCCGTTGCCCGATGCGGTGCCTCCGACTGCGGCCGTGCCGTTGACGGTGACGCTCGTGATGCCGCTGCCGCCTCGGCCGCTGTCGCTCGCCGTGCCGCTGACCGTGATGCTCGAGGCGCTGACCATCTGGCCGCTGGTCGGCGTCGTGATGGTGAGATTTGGCGTGGTCGTGTCGGGCACCGACGAGGTGATCGAGATCGTCGACGTGCGCGCGTTTCCAGCGCCGTCGGTCGCCACCACCGTCAACGTGTTCGCGCCCGCACTCAGCGTTACCGAGCGGCTCCAGTTGGCGGTGTTGCTGCCCGTTGCCGTACCGCCCGTCGCTGCGCCGCCGTTCACGGTCACGCTCGTGATTCCGCTGTTACCAGCGCCGCTGTCGGTCGCCGTGCCAGCGAGCGTGATGCTCGATGTCGTGACGGTCTGTCCCGGGGTATGGCTTGTAATCGACAGCGTCGGAGCGGTCGTATCGCTTGAGGATCCGTTCTGAATCGTCCACGTGAACGCGGCCGACGCCGTCGACAGGCCGTCGGTCACGAAGATGGTCACGTTGTAGGAGCCAACGGATGACGGCGTGCCGCTGATCTGGCCTGTCGATTGGTTGAGCGTCAGCCCGAATGGGAGGCCCGTGTGCGTGTAGGTCAACGGGCTGCCGTCCGGATCGCTCGCCGACGGCGTGAACGACGTGATCGCCGTATTGACCGTGCTGGTGCGATTGGCGATCGTCGCGAGCGACGGGACAGACACGAGAATCTCGCTCGAGTACGGCCCGGCGCCCACCGCGCTGATGGCTCGGACTGCCACGCGGTAGAGCACGCCAGCATTGGGAATGAACGTGTAGGAGGTCTGCGTCGCCGGTACGGTCACATCTCTGAAGTTGCAACTCAGTGACGTGGTACCCACGCACACTTCGTAGTTCACAACTAAGTCGGTCGGCGGATTTGGATCCCATACGGCCGACACGGTCTGGCTGGCCGCAACGAGTGGCGTTGCCAGCAATAGCGCGATAATCGCGATCAGACGTACGCCCAGCGCTCGCATGCATGAGCGCTGTGCAAGGCTCCCGCCAGTTCTGTCAGGTGTAGTTAAGTGACTGGTGGGTCAGGCTTTTACTTGAGACAGCTCGGGAGAAACGTGTATGGCCGGATTGCGGTGATGGTAGAGCATTTACGCTCCTGTATTTACTGGAGTCTTTCAATAAAGACTGACGATTCAACTGTCGCAGCGGTCACGACGTGATTGAGTCGAACGGTGATCGGACTACCAATGATGCCTTCTTGCGTCATCGAATGCAGCGACGAGCGAGCTCGACGAGCACACCTCTCATGCCAACGTGAACGTGGACGAGGTGTGCCACAATCCGGCTCGACCATCCTTCCTGTGCAATGACATTATCGATTGCCGTTGCGCAACTGAATCCGATCGTCGGCGATGTCGTCAGCAACGCCGACTCAGTCCGACGCGCCCGAAGTGACGCGGCCTCTCGTGGCGCTGATCTCGTAGTGTTCTCGGAGCTTGTCGTCGTCGGGTATCCGCCCGAAGACTTGGTGTTGCGGCCGGCCCTCGTGAACGCCGCAGCGAACGTACTTCGCGAGCTCGAAAAAGAAAGCGCCGCCGGCGGACCAGGATTGGTCGTCACGCTGCCGTGGGCGAACGACGGTCGTCTGCACAACGCCGTGGCATTGGTGGCCGATGGACGCTCGACGCTTCGCTTCAAGCACGACCTGCCGAACTACGGCGTGTTCGACGAGAAGCGCGTGTTCGCGCCGGGTCCTCTTCCCGAGCCGGTCGACTTTCGAGGTGTGCGACTCGGTCTGCCGATCTGCGAAGACGTCTGGTTCCGACCGTGCGCCGATCATTTGGCGAAAGGCGGCGCCGAGATCCTACTCGTTCCGAACGGTTCGCCGTTCGAGGTCGAGAAATTCGATCAACGACTCGAGCTGGGTCGCGCGCGTACCGCGGAATCCGGACTTCCCTTCGTGTATGTGAATCAGGTCGGCGGTCAGGACGAATTGGTGTTCGACGGCGGCTCGTTCGTGATGAATCGCGATGGCTCGCTTGCGCACGTCCTCCCCTTCTGGCGCGAAGCGCTCACCCTGACACAGTGGGATCGCGTCGAGGGCACGCTTCGTTGCAACGGATGCACGGAGTGGAAGGAGGAAGAGCGGCTGGCGTCGATCTACAACGCGATGGTGCTTGGTCTCCGTGACTACGTGCGCAAGAACAGGTTTCCTGGAGTGGTGGTTGGTCTGTCGGGCGGCATCGATTCCGCGCTCACCGTTGCCGTGGCCGTCGATGCCGTGGGCGCCCAGGCGGTCCGTGGTGTGCGGCTGCCTTCGCGATTCACCAGCGCCTCGAGTCAGGACGATGCGCACGAGTCAGCGAGGCTGTTGGGAGTGCAGCTCGACACGCTCGCGATCGAAGATGCGGTGAAAGCGTTCGAGGGAATCCTCGGACCGGTGTTTCACGATCGACCGAGAGACGTCACCGAGGAAAATCTGCAGGCGCGCGCCAGGGGCGTGCTGCTGATGGCGCTCTCGAACAAGTTCGGCAGTCTGCTCGTGACAACCGGCAACAAGTCGGAGATGTCGGTGGGCTACGCCACTCTCTACGGGGACATGTGCGGCGGCTACTCGGTGCTCAAGGACATCTACAAGACCGAGGTCTACGCGCTCTCCCGATGGCGCAATCAGCATCTCCCTGACGGCGCGCGCGGGCCCACGGGGCGCGTCATCCCCGAATCGTCCATCGTCAAAGCGCCCACCGCGGAGCTCCGTCCGAATCAGACCGATCAGGATTCATTGCCGCCGTACGATGAGCTCGATGCGATCTTGCACGGTCTCGTAGAAGAGGAACGCAGTGTCGACGAGATCGTCGCACGCGGCTTCGCACGCAGCACCGTGACGCGCGTGCAGCATCTGCTGTTTTCGGCGGAGTACAAGCGAAGGCAGGCACCGCCGGGCGTGAAGATAACGAGAAAGAGTTTCGGACGAGACCGGCGCTATCCGCTGACCAACGGATTCCGCGAGCGCTAGGACGAGCCAGGCGCCGGCTCGCACAGATCGTCCGTGCATCGTCCCCGGCGTACTCGATTCGCAGCAATCGTGCGATACACGAGATGCCCGAGCGCTCTGATCCCAGGCAGACGGCCGATGATTCCCAACGGCCACATCAGAGGTACCACGCGAGCGATCTGTAAGGCGGCCTCGAAGCCTGCGTAGCGCGCACCGCGCTCGTCGACGACGTACATCTGAACGAGCACCGCGGCCTCGGTGAGCCCTGGCGCAATCCGCTCGCGTGCCTCGGCATTGGTCGCATCGACGAAGCGCAGCCGATGCCGCCAGTCGAGCGCACGGATGCGCCGCACCGTGCGACGGCACATGGGGCATCCGCCATCGAACAGAACGATGAGCTGCGCCATCATCTCGATCGTACTATCGCTAGCCGCGCGGCCAGAAGCACGGCTTCGATCATGCTCGATGGGCTCGCGAGATTGCGGCCGGCGATGTCGAAGGCCGTTCCGTGATCGACCGACGTGCGCACGATCGGCAGCCCGAGCGTCACGTTCACCGCGTGCCCGAAGGCCATCAGCTTCACCGGGATCAGACCCTGGTCGTGATAGCACGCGATCACCGCATCGAATTCACCACCCACCGCTCGCACGAACACGGTGTCACCGGGAAACGGGCCGGCGATATCGATGCCTCGGGCACGCGCCGCGTCGATCGCGGGTGTCAACACCCGCTCCTCTTCGTCGCCGAGCAGTCCCGCCTCGCCGGCATGCGGGTTGAGTCCGGCGACGGCGAGCCGCACTCGCGCCAGGCCAAAGGTCGGCAGCTCGCGGGCGGTGAGCTCGATGATGTCGTCGACGAGCGATCGCGTCAGCACCGACGACACCGCGGCGAGCGGCACGTGCACGGTGGCGAG
>Ga0075423_10000031_pt1 | contig 69943 bp, 76 predicted proteins | sample SoiMethybrSBSTD2_FD_80114 | JGI IMG/M metagenome (GOLD analysis project Ga0075423, IMG submission 80114) | Bulk soil microbial communities from a Populus tree surrounding site in Tennessee, USA - Soil MetaG P. TD hybrid SBSTD2 | ecosystem: Environmental > Terrestrial > Soil > Tree plantation... | reverse complement strand
TACTTCGAGTTCGAGGACTTCTCCGGTCATCTGCCGACCCGGCGTGAGCGCGAGTTCCAGGGCTGGCTTCAAATCTCCCAGGGCTGCAACTGCCGCTGCGCCTATTGCATTGTCCCCTCGACGCGGGGGCAAGAGGTCAGCCGCGACCCAGCCGAGCTGATTGTCGAAACGGAGGCCTTGGCGGCTGACGGGGTGCGCGAGATAACCCTGCTGGGGCAGAACGTCAATAGCTATGGGCGGGACCTGCCGAAAGAGAGCCGGATCAGCTTCGCCGAGTTGCTGGCTCGGGTCGACGCGGTGGAGGGGATCGATCGCATCCGCTACACCAGTCCGCATCCCAAGGACATGAAGGAGGACGTGATCCGGGCGCACGCCGAGCTGCCCGCCCTTTGCGAGCACATCCACCTGCCGCTGCAATCGGGGTCGAGCGCGATCCTCAAACGGATGCGCCGCACCTACGACCGGCAGCGCTACATGGACCGCGTCGCGCTGATCCGCGAGCACGTCCCGGACTGCGCGATCACCACCGACGTCATCATCGGCTTCCCCGGCGAGACCGAGACCGACTTCGAGCAAACGCTGGAAGTGGTCGACGAGGTCGGCTACGACGGCGCCTTCACCTTCGTCTTCTCGCCGCGGCGCGGAACCGAGGCGGCCATCATGGAGGAACAGGTGCCACACTCGGTTAAGCGGGAGCGGATGGAGCGCTTGGTCGAGTTGGTACAGAAGCGGGCGACCGAGCGGGCGCAGCGGTTCGTGGGGCGGGAGATGGAGGTGCTGGTCGAGGGTCCAAGCCGTACCGATCCGACCCGCTTGCGAGGCAGGATCCGCCATAACAAGACAGTGAACTTCGATGGGACAGCCGCGCCGGGGGAGATGGTCCAGGTGCAGATCTCCGCAGCAACCTCCGCAACCCTCAACGGCACAGAACTCCTACTTTCTCGAATCCCCTGAAAGTTCTTGCCATTTTCGGACCCACCGGAGTCGGCAAGACCGGTGTGGCGATTGCGGTCTCAGAACTCCTCGAAGAGGAGGCGGTGGCGATTTCCTGCGATGCGTTGCAGGTGTATGAGGGGCTTGGGACGCTGACGGGGGTCGCCACTCCCGCTGAGAGGGAGAAGCTTGAGCATCGGTTGGTCGAGTTCGTGTCCGTTACCCAGCCCTTTTCCGTTGGCGACTACATGTCCTTGGCGCATGCCGAGATCGACGGGGCGCTTGGGGCGGGGCGGCGGCCGATTGTGGTGGGGGGGACTGGGCTGTACCTGCGGGCGGCGTTGGCGGAGTTGTCGCTGGTGAAGGTGCCGCCGGGGACGGAGGACTCGGAATTGTGGTCGGAGGAGACGCGGCATCCGACTCTGACCGTCGGGCTCAATATGGAGCGTCACCTGCTGTATGAACAGATCGACGCCCGGACCGAGGCGATCGTCGTCGGCGGGGCCGCAGAGGAAGTGCGGCGAGCCGAGGAGGCGGGACCGTCGCGGACGGCTCGCAAGGCGCTCGGTTTCGACGAGCTGCTCGGGGGCGACATCGAGCGGATGAAGCGCCGCTCTCGCAACTACGCCCGTCGCCAGCTCACGTGGATGCGCAAGATGCCGAACGTCCACCGGATCGACCGCACCGGCCGCACTGACGAGGACGTCGCCGCCGAAATCGTCGCTGCCCTGAGTGCGAGTGGCGAGTTTTGATGCCTATAGGGTCATCAACTCGCCAATCGCGCTCTAAATAGGCTGGTGGTGTGAGATTCGAGAAGTGGCAGGCGCTTGGGAACGACTATTTGGTCCTCGAGGCCGACCAGCTTCCGTGGGAGCTGACGCCGGTGCGGGTCCAGCGGCTCTGCGATCCGCACTTCGGAGTTGGCTCCGACGGGGTGCTGCTGCTCTCGCGCAGCGACGATCATGCTTACGTCGCCGAGCTGAAGATCTTCAATCCCGATGGCTCCGAGGCGGAGCTGTCCGGCAACGGGGCGCGGGAGGCGATTCTCTACCTGCGCCGCCACGGCTGGACCGGCGAGGACACGTTCTCGATCCTCACCGCGGCCGGCCTGATCACGCCGACGATCACCTCAGAGCGGACCTGCACCGTTGACATGGGCCGGGCCGCGACCGAGTCGAAGGACTATCCCTCGGGCAGAGCGGACGGCAAGGGAACGCTGAGCGCCGGCGGTCGCGAGTGGGCCTTCCAGCACGTCTCGATCGGCAACCCGCAGTGCGCGATCGAGGTCGGCGATGAGGTCGAAGGCCTCGCCATCGCCGCGATCGGTCCCGAGATCGAGGGCCATGAGCTGTTCCCTAACCGCACCAATGTCTCCTTCTTCCGCGTCGACGGCAACCGGGTGCGGGCGCGGATCTTCGAGCGGGGGGTAGGGGAGACGCTCTCCTCGGGGACCGGCGCCAGCGGCGCCGCGATCGCCGCCTTCATCGGAGGCGCTCCGAGCCCGATTACGGTCGAGCTGGACGGCGGCGAGCTGGAGGTCGAGATCTCCGACGACCTCGACGTGCGGCTGACCGGTTGGGCCGAGCCGGTCTGCGCCGGTGAGCTTTCGCCCGAGCTACTGCGGGCGCTCGCCGACCTTTAGGGTTTCGCACCCATGGCCGGCGAGACGACCAAGAGCCCGATCACGGCGCCCTCCAAGCGCCTGGAGGCGATGCCTCCCTACATGTTCGCCGAGCTGGAGCGGCGCGTCGCCGAGAAGCGCGCCGCCGGGATCGACGTGATCAGCCTCGGGATCGGCGACCCCGACGAGCCGACCTACCCGCACATCGTCGAGGCGATGCAGGCGGCGGTCGCCGACTCGGCCAACCAGAAGTACCCCAGCAACCGCGGCAGGGCCGAGTTCCGCGAAGCCTTTGCGGAGTTCTACGACGAGCGCTTCGGAGTCGAGATCGACCCCGAGAGCGAGGTGATCCCGGCGATCGGCGCCAAGGAATGCATCTACAACCTTTGCTTTGCCTTCCTCGACCCCGGCGGCGTGGCGCTCGCCTCCGACCCCGGCTACCCGGTGTACACGGGCGGGCCGATCCTCGCCGGGGCCACACCCGAGCTGCTGCCGCTGGTTCCCGAGCTGGGCTTCGCCCCCGACCTCAGCGCCGTCCCCGCCGAGATCGCCGCCAGGGCCCGCCTGATGTTCCTCAACTACCCGAACAACCCGAGCGGCGCCGTCGTCCCCGAGGGGTTCTTCGAACTGGTCGTCTCCTTCGCCCGCGAGCACGAGATCCTCGTCGTCCACGACAACGCCTACTCGGAGACGACCTACGACGGCTATGTCGCGCCGAGCTTCCTGGCTACCCCCGGCGCCAAGGAGGTCGGAGTCGAGGTCTTCTCCCTCTCCAAGGGCTACAACATGACCGGCTGGCGCTGCGCGGCGATACTCGGCAACGACGAGGCGATCCAGAACTACTGGCGGCTGAAGACCAACGTCGACTCCGGCCTCTTCGAAGCGGTGCAGCTGGCGGGCGTCGCGGCGCTGCGGGGGCCCAGCGGCCCGCTGGAGTGGATGAACGAGACCTACGCCCGCCGCCGCGACCTTGTGGTCGGCGCGCTGCGCGAGATCGGGGTCGAGGTGGCGGCGCCCAAGGGGACGATCTACGTCTGGGCGCCGGTGCCGGAAGGGCACACGTCGACCTCGTTTGCCGAGTTGGTGTTGGAGGAGGCGGCGGTGATCGTCTCGCCCGGCTCGATGTACGGGCCGAGCGGCGAGGGCTTCTTCCGCATCTCGCTCACGACGCCCGACGACCGGATCACGGAATCGGTCGAGCGAATGCGCAAGCACCTCAGCTAGACGTGGCTCGTTCTTCCTTCTTAGTCCAGTAGCGGTTAAGGCCGCGCCACTGGTACTCGGGCGGGACGCACTGGAGCATCTCGGCCGCGGCCTCGGGGTTCGACGCATGCTGGGCGACCCGGGCGCGGTGCTTCTCCTCGTAGTCGCCCTCGCTGAGCACGCGGGCGAGGTCAGCCTCCTCTCGGAGGCGCTCGCGGACGGTCGTCAGGTGCTCTACGGGCTCGTCGATCGCGTCGAAATGAGTGAGCGCGAGGCGTTCTGGCTTCCAGTCTTCGACGATTCCGACTGAGTCGTTCCAGGTTTCAATGTCGATGTCCGGAGGGGGAGTGGGCGGGACGATCAGGTCGACGCCCGGGATGCGGACCGCGGCGACGTCGCCGACGAAGGCGGTTCCACTGTCCTCGTGGAAGTAGCAGACGTGATGGGAGGCGTGGCCGGGGGTGTAGGCGACGCGCATCCCCAGCACGGTCTCACCGCCGGCCAGTGGCTTCACGTTTTCCTCCGGGACCGGCACGATCTCACCCCAGAGGCGCTCCATCTGGTCGCCGTAGAGGCGCTCGGCGCTGGCGAGCAGCTTCGACGGGTCGATCAGGTGCGGGGCGCCCCGCTCGTGGACGTAGACCTCGAGGTTGGGCCAGCGGCGCACCAGCGCCCCGGTCGCCGCCGCGTGGTCGAGGTGGATGTGAGTGAGCAGCAGCGCCCGCGGCCGCTCGCCGCCGAGCGCGTCCAGCAGGGTGCCCATCGAAGACTCGGGCCCGGGATCGACCAGCGCGCCATCGACCTCCCAGCAGCCGATCACGTGCGGGCGCCCCAGGTGGTGGACGTCGATGACTCGCACGGCGTGTGATTCAGGCGGCGGTCGGGGAGGGGAACCGCTCGTCCGCTTCAAGCGTCTGCCGCAGTCCCTCCTCCATCCCTCGTGGGGAGTAGCCCAGCTCGCGGGTCGCCTTCTCACAGCTGGCCCAAAAGGTGACGTTGTCGGCGGAGGAGATCAGCTCGCGCAGGTTTGGCGGCTGACCCATCACTTTCCCGACCAGCGGACCGATCGGGATCATCGCCTTCATCAGGGGAGTCGGCAGCGCGTGTTTGGGCGCCTTGCGACCGCTGACTCTGGCGACGGTCTCGATCGCTTCGCGCATCGTGGTGACCGGGCCGCTCAGCACGTAGTCCTCACCGGTTCTGCCCTTGTCGAGAGCGAGCAGGATGCCGGCGGCAATGTCCTCGACGTGGGTCATGCAGACACCCAGCTCGGGGAAGGGCATCAGCGGCAGCTTCCCGTCGAGGAACTGCTCGAGGAGGTCGGCGACCTGCGAGGTGTCTCCGGGGCCGTAAACCCCACCCGGCTGGACGATGACGCAGGGCAGGCCGTCGGCCATCATCCGCCTGGCGACCTGGTGAGCCTCCCACTTGGTCTCCTCGTAGTAGGAGGTGAACTCCTTGCCGGGGTGCTCGTAGGTCTCGTCGACGACTCTGCGGTGGGTGTTGCCGAAGGCGCCGACGGTGGAGACGTAGACGATCTTGGGAACTCCCGCGTCGCGGGCGGCGCCGAGCACATTCTCAGTGCCGACGACGTTCGCCTCGCGCATCGCCGGGTGCTGGGACTTGGGGATCCCGACCTCGTACATCGCGGCGACGTGGATGACGGCGTCGCACCCATCCATCCCGGTGCGAATCGCCTCGCGATCGCCGAGATTGCCGGAGACGAGCTCGCAGCCGAGGTCGGCGACCTTCTTGCCCTTCTCGGGGCTGCGCACGAGGCAGACGACCTCGTCGCCGCGCGCGCGAAGCTGGCGGACGACCTCGCCGCCGATGAAGCCCGTGCCTCCGGTCACGAAAACTCTCACCGAGGCAACCCTACAATGAGGGGGAGTGCAACGTTCGCGAAACGGCCGCAAGACGCAGACGCGATACGGCGGCAACGGCGCCGGAATCTCGAACCCGCGGGCGCGCCAGCGAGCGCTGGCGATCGGCACCGGCAACGGCGACGCGGGGAGCGACTCGCTCGCCGAGCTGAAGGAGCTGCTGCGCACCGCCGGGGTGGCGACCGCTGGCGAGATGGTTCAGCAGCGCGAGGCGCCCGACCCCGACCGTTACTTCGGCCGCGGCAAGCTGGCCGACCTGAAGGCGGAGATCGCCACCTGTGGTGCCAACCTGGTCGCCTGCGACGATGAGCTGGCGCCGCGCCAAGAGCGCAACCTGGAGGCGGCGCTGGGCGTGCCGGTGATCGACCGCACCGCGGTGATCCTCGACATCTTCGCCGACCACGCCCATTCCGCCGAGGGCAAGCTCCAGGTCGAGCTGGCCCAGCTCGAGTACAACATGGCGCGCATGCGCGGCCTGTGGACGCACCTCGAGCGTCTTGGCGCGGGCCGGATGGACGGCGGCATCGGCACCCGGGGCCCGGGCGAGTCGCAGATCGAGACCGATCGCCGCCTGGCGCGCGACCGGATCGCGGCGCTGAGACGGCGCTTGGCGCGCCTAGAGAAGACCCGGAACACGATGCGGTCGCGGCGCGAGCGCTCCTCGGTTCCCCGCGTCGCCCTCGCCGGCTACACGAACGCCGGCAAGTCGACCCTGCTGAACGCGGTCACCGGGGCCGAGGTCGGGGTGGGGGACAGGCTCTTCCACACACTCGATCCGACCACCCGCGGCTTCGAGCTGTCCGGTCGCGCCTATCTGCTCACCGACACGGTCGGCTTCATCGAGAAGCTGCCGCACCAGCTGGTCGAGGCCTTCAAGGCGACACTGGAGGAGACGGTCCTGGCAGACCTGATCCTGCACGTGGTCGACGCGGCGGCGCCAGAGGAGCGGCGGATAGTCGACATGCGCGCGGTCGACGAAGTGCTGGAGGAGATCGGGGCGGGGGACAAGCCGCGGTTGCTGGTGCTGAACAAGGCGGACCTGCTCGGCGAGGACGCGAGGGACGAGATTGGCCTGCGGCATCCCGACGCGGTGTTGGTCTCGGCGTTGAGCGGAGAGGGGCTGGACAAGTTGCGCGATCGGGTCGAAGCGGCCTTTGAGGAGACGCTGGCCGAGGTCGCGCTGCTGATTCCATACTCCGAGGGAGCGCGGCTGCACGAGCTGCATGAGGTGGCCGGCGAGCTGGAGCGGACCGAGCGCGACGACGGCGTCCTGGTCCACGCGAGGGTTCCGGTCGCCGAGCTGCACCGGTTCAGCGATATGGCTGTCGTCTAGGGTCCCCGCCGTGGATTTGAAGGTGGCGCTACTCCAGGACGGAGCCCGGTTGCCCGCGCGTGCCCATGACGGCGATGCGGGGTTGGATCTCTATGCCTGTGAGGCGGCGCATATCGGGCCGGGGGAGAGGTGGAGCGTGGGAACGGGGATCGCGGTGGAGATCCCGGAGGGCCATGCCGGGCTGGTGCTACCGCGGTCTGGGCTTGCCCGTGACCACGGGATCACCCTGCCGAACAGTCCCGGCCTGATCGATTCCGGCTACCGCGGCGAGCTTCGAGTTCTGCTGCTGAACACCGACCCTGCGGAGACCTTCAAAGTCGAGCCGGGCGACCGGATCGCCCAGCTGGTGATCTCCCCGGTGGCGATCGCTACGCCGGTCGAGGTCGAAGCCTTGACCGAGTCTGCCCGCGGCGACGGCGGCTTCGGCTCCAGCGGTCGCTAGCCGGTTTCGGAATAGGCGGGCTCGGGCTCGCTCGGCTGCCCCGCAGTGCCCTCTTCCGGCGCTGCCACCGCCGATGGGGTGACCTCGCGCAGTACGAAGACAGCAATCGCAAGGGCGATCGCGACCAGGCCGGCGCCGACCAGGTAGGCGAGGTGGAAGCCGGAGTTGAGCGCAGCGACGTTCGAGGCGCCGTCGGCGAGCAGATTGTCGGTGCGCCCGCTCGCCAGCGTCGCCAGCACGGCGAGGCCGATTGCGCCACCGACCTGAGCGCTGGTGTTGACCAGGCCCGAAGCGAGGCCGGAGTCCTGCGGCGTGGCGCCAGACATCGCCACCGTCATCAGCGAAGGGAAGGAGGTGCCGATGCCAAGGCCGATGAGGATCATCGGCGGCAGGATGTCTGTCGCGTAGACGCCGTCGACCGGCGTCCGCGCGAAGAGCAGCAGGCCGGCGCCGATCATCACCAGGCCGGGGATCAGGGTCCGCCGCGGCCCGAAGCGCATGATCAGTCTTTCGGAGAAGCCGAGCGACAGCGTCCCCATCACCAGCGTCGCCGGCAGGAAGGCCAGTCCGACCTGGAGGGGGTCGTAGCTGAGGATCTGCTGCATGTAGAGGGCGCCGAGAAAGAACATCGCGAACATCCCGGCGACGAGCAGGGCCTGCAGGGCGTTGGCGCCCGAGACGTTGCGCGAATGGAAGAGGCGCAGTGGCATCAGTGGGTTGGAGATCCGCGCCTGGCGCAGGAGGAAGGCCGCGCCGAGAGCAAGCGACACAGCGCCGAGCGCCAGCGTCTGGGTCGCTCCCCAGCCGACCTCACTGACCTCGAGGATCGTGTAGGTGCCGAGCATCAGCCCGCTGGTAATCAGCACCGCGCCAGGGATATCGGCGCCTTCTCCGATCCCGATCCCGGGACGGCTCTCGATCAGCCGCAGCGTCAGGAAGGCGGTCGCGATCCCGACCGGCAGGTTGATGAAGAAGATCCAGTGCCAGCTGATCGCCTCGGTCAGTACGCCGCCGGCGAGCAGGCCGATCGAGCCCCCGGCCGAGGCGACGAAACCGTAGACGCCAATTGCTCTCGCTTGCTCGCGCGGCTCCGGGAACATCATCACGATCATTCCCAGGATCACCGCGGAGGTCAGGGCGCCGCCGATTCCCTGCACGAAGCGCGCCCCGATCAGCACACCCTGGCTTTGGGAGAGGGCGCACAGCAGCGAGGCGGTGACGAAGACGGCAAGTCCGGTGAGGAAGATGCGGCGCTGGCCGAGCAGGTCGCCAAAGCGGCCGGCGAGCAACAGCAGGCCGCCGAAGGGGATCAGGTAGGCGTTGACGACCCAGGCGAGATTGCTTTGGGAGAAGCCGAGGTCGTCCTGGATCGAGGGCAGCGCGACGTTGACGATCGTGATGTCGAGAACGATCATCAGCATCCCCGCGCAGAGGACGTAGAGGGCCAGCCAGCGTCGGCGGTCGTTTGTGGCCGTCGAGTCGGTCACCGGGCTCAGTCTTGCAAAGCGGCCTCGCGGGCCGAGCGATGGGCCGCATGCTCGAGCGCGTCGTCTAGGGGCTCAAGCTCGGGAAGCGCTCTATAGCGCCGTTTGAGGGCGAGGACGATGAGATGGTCCGCCAGCGAGGCGTTCTTGGGAAGCAGAGGCCCGTGCAGGTAAGTGCCGATCAAGTTGTCGCGGCGGACCCCTTCGAGCCCGTCTCTTCCGTTGTTGCCGAAGCCCTTGATGACGCGACCCAGGGGCTGGGCGCCGGGGCCGAGGTAGGTGCGGCCGCCGTGGTTTTCGAAGCCGGCGATGGTGCGCGAGGCCTCGCCGAGGTCGGCCTCGATCGCGACGTTGCCGATCAGGCGCTTACCCGGCTCGCGGATCGTCTCCAGGTCGGCGAGGCCAAGGCCGGGCAGCTTCTCTCCGTTGTCCAGCTGGTAGCTGTGCCCGAGCAGCTGGTAACCGCCGCAGACCGCGAGCACCGCGCCGCCGTCGTCGACGGCCGAGGCAAGCGCGTCGCGCTTGGTCGCGACCATGTCGGCGGCGACCATCCGCTGGTCGCGGTCCTGGCCGCCGCCGATGTAGAAGAGGTCGTGGGCGGCGGGATCGATTGCGTCGCCGGGGCCCGCGCCCGCGTAGGAGAAGCCGATGCCGCGCCACTCGCAGCGTCGCTGCAGGAAGACGATGTTGCCGCGGTCGGCGTAGATGTTCATCTGGTCCGGGTAGAGGGCGAGGACGCGCAGCTCCATTAGGCCTTCTTTTCCAGCACGACGACGGTGGAGCCGACGTGGGCGTCGGTGGCGGGAATGTCGCGGCGACCGATCGGCTTCAGCCCGACCTCGGTCGCTTCTCGTTCCAGCGCGCTTGCGGAGAGGTGCTGGAGCCCGATCTCGTCGACTTCGTCGCTCAGCTCGCCGTCTGGGGAGACGACCTGGCGCAGGCGCCGGACGACGATCGATCCGGAGTCGAAGCCGGAGTCCAGCGGCAGGCTCGAGTAGACCCAGCCGTCGACCTCGCGCACGTCGGGGAGGGGGGAGGCGTCGATTTCAGGAACAGGCATTGCATCGACGATCGCAAGCCCGGCTCGGCCACCAGGCTGCAGGTGACTGGCGACGCAGCACAGGCAGTCGATCCGCTCGTTGTTGTCCGCGAATAGCTGGATGAGCTGCATGGGGGTAAGGACCAGCCCGAACTCGTCTTCGAGCTCAAACCCCCGTGCGTCGCCGAGCACAGCCTCCGCCGGCAATCCAGCAGCTCGTTCGTCAAAGGCGGCCAGTAGAGCGGCGTCCGAGTCGAGCCCAACGACTCGGTGACCCCGCCGCGCCAGGTGCAGCCCCACCCGTCCTGTTCCGCAACCCAGGTCCAGGATCGGCTCCGCAGCTCCATTCGCCATCTCCTCCCAAAGCTCCAAATCGGCTGTGTAGGCCCCACACTCGACGTCGTGCCATATGACTGGAGACTCACCCGCAACCCGCCTCATTGCCAGAACTCCTTCGCCAACCCCCGTGAGGCCAACAGCTTGCGCAGTTCGATCAATGCGGTGTACGTCGGCAGCGCGAAGAGTCGGCCCTGTGCTTCGGCGACAGCCCGATCGAGCGACGCGGCGATGTCCGGCTCGACCGCGATGCGATTCCCCGGCCACCCCGCGTACTTCAGCCGCAGCGCCATCTCTGGCGCTCGGGTCCCAGCGCAGGTGACTCGCCGCACGGCGCTATCCAGCAGCTCGAAGTCGGCGTCCCAGATCCAGGAGACGTCGCGCCCGTCGGCGATTCTGTCGTTGAGCGCGATCCAGAGGTCGATTCCCCCATTCCTCGTCTCCAGCTTCAACGTGCGCAGCACCTCATTCGCCCCCGCGGGGTTCTTGATCAGCAGGATCGAGACCGGCTTGCCCTCGACCTCGATCGTTTCTACCCGGCCGAAGGCGGCGCGCATCTCGCCCAGCGCCGCAGCGATCCGCGGGGGTTCGACTCCCAGCTCGATCCCCGCCGCCACGGCCGCAAGCGCGTTGTAGACGTTGTAGAGGCCGGGGAGGGGGAGCTCCAACTCGATCTCGCCGGTTGGAGTGCGGACCGCCACAGTTGAGCCGTTCATCCCCCGCAGCTCGATCCGCGTCGCCACCACGTCGGGGTGCGGCCGCTCCGTCCCGCAGTTGGGGCAGGAGTAATGACCGAGATGACCGACGAAGGCACGCTCGTAGGTATAGAGGCTGCCGCAGCGGCGACAGTGCTTGGCGTCGAAGGCGTGCTGCAGCTCGGGCAGGGCCTGGGAGTCGTCTTCGATCCCGAAGTAGACGACGCCCTCTCGCGGGCGCCCCTCGCGGTCGCGACCGAGGTCGGCGATCGTCGGGTCGTCGGCGTTCAGTGCGAAGCGGGTCGCCCCCTCGCGCGCTTCGACAACCCTTGCCCACTCGTCGGCCAGCGCTTCCATCTCCCCGTATCGGTCAAGCTGGTCGCGGAAGAGATTCCCCAGGACGATCAGCGAAGGGCCGAGTTGCTCGCTCACTCGCGGTAGCCATGCTTCGTCGACTTCGAAGAGCCCCTCGCGCCCCTTCTGTTCGAGCAGCGCTGTGGCGACTCCCCAGGTCATGTTGGAACCGGCGCGGTTGTGGATGGGCGTCCGCCCATCGGCGCCCAGCACGGCGGCGATCATTCCCGCCGTGGTCGTCTTGCCATTGGTGGCGCTGACGATTGTCGTCCCGCGGTCGAGCCCGGCGCCGAGCCGGGCGATTGCGTCGGGTGCGAGGCGCAGTAGAGCCCGCCCGGGCAGCGTCGTCCCGCCACCCCGGCCGCTGGCGCGGCTGGCGGCGCCGATCGCCCGCGCCGCGGCGACCTTGACGCCGAACAGCGCTCCGTTGCTCACCCGGGCGGGGCCAGCACGCTCAGCGCGCGCGGCAGGAGGCGCAGCGAGGCGGGCAGGTCGGTGAGGTGCTCGCCGTCGGCGTAGACGGCAAGGGGACGGCTGGCGCTCAACTCCAGATGCGGAGCGCGGAAGACACGCACCTCGTCCTCGTCGACGTGGGTGCCCTTGAACACCTTGGGCAGGTTACCCAGGAAGCGCAGCTTCCCCACTTCGCCGACGGTGACGATGTCGAACTCGCCGTCGGCGAGGTCGGCGTCGGGGGCGATGAACATGCCGCCCCCGTAGGCGCGGCTGTTGGCGACCGAGACCGAGTAGCCGGTGAAGCGGACCCGCTCCTCGTCGACCCGGATCGTGAAGCGGACCGGCTTCCAGCCGAGCAGCGCCCGCAGAGCCCCGTAGGCATAGACGAGGGTGCCGCGCAGCAGCTTCGTCCCATTGGCGATTCGGTTGGCCTCGGAGTCGAAGCCGGCGCTGGCGATGCCGAGGAAGCGCTTCCCGTTCGCTTCACCGACGTCTATCTGGCGCACCTGGCCTGCGGCGACGATCGCCACCGCGCCCTCCGGGTCGTCGGGGATGCCCAGCACTCGCGCCAGGTCGTTGCCGCGGCCGCCGGGGACGATGCCGAGCGGCGTCTCCGAGCCCGCCAAGGCGCCGCCGACCGCGCCGACCAGGCCGTCGCCGCTCATCACCACCGGCACCTCGCCGGCTTCGACCGCGAGCAGTGCCTGCTCGACCCCATGCTCGAGGCCGCGCGTCTGTTGTACTCGGAAGGCGATCCGTCGGGCGTCCAGCGCCGCCTCCACGCGCGGTAGCAGCTTCAGCGTCTTGCCGCCTGCCGAGGCAGGGTTGACGAGCAGCGCTAGCGGCATTCCCTCGATCTCCATCCCGCCGGGAGCCTATTTGGGCGGTTGCTCGCTAGGCTTGCGCGCCGTGGAGGGGCAGAGAAGAGACCCGCGCCTGATCATCCTCGCGGTCTTCACACTGATCGCGGTCGGCGTGGTCGCCGCGATCCTGATCGGCCGCAGCGGGGGCGACGACGACTCGGCCGCGACGGCGAGCGCCGCCGGCTGCGAGCAGGTCGAAGCGCCGAAGTCCAAGCAGGTCAGCCTCAGAGCGCCAAAGCAGACGCTGAGAAAGGGCGAGAGAGTGACCGCGGTGGTCGACACCAGCTGCGGCACCTTCGAGATCGCGCTCGACACGACCCGCGCGCCGAAGACCGCCAACTCCTTCGCCTACCTCTCCGAGCAGGGCTTCTACGACGGCCTTCCCTTCCACCGGATCGTCCCCGGCTTCGTGATCCAGGGTGGCGATCCGCTCGGCGACGGCACCGGCGGCCCTGGCTACAGCGTCGACGAGAAGCCGCCGGCTAATCTCGCCTACACCAAGGGAATCGTCGCGATGGCGAAGAGCCCGGCCGAACCGCCGGGCCGCTCCGGCAGCCAGTTTTACGTGGTCACCGGCGCCGACGCGGGCCTGCCGCCCGACTACGCGCTGGTAGGCAAGGTGAGCGGCGGCATGGACGTCGTCGAGCGGATCGGCGCACTTGGCACGCCGACCGAGAGACCGAGACAGACGGTCTTGATCGACAAGATCACGATCGAGAAGGGCTAGCCTGGCCTCTATGGCCAAGGTCGACGTAGGTGACGCGGCCCCCGACTTCGAGTTGCCCGGCACCGGCGGGCAGACCTACAAGCTCTCCGACTACCGCGGCCAGAACGTGGTGCTCGCCTTCTATCCGGGCGACGCGACGACGGTCTGCACCAAGCAGTTCTGCTCCTACCGCGACAAGGGCGACCGGATCGACCGGCTCGACGCCGAAGTGCTGGGAATCTCACCGCAGTCGGTCGACTCGCATGAGCGCTGGATGGAGGAACAGCAGCTGAACGTTCCGCTGCTCGCCGACGAGGACCTCGCCGTGGCGAAGCGCTACGGGGTCACCGGCTGGCTGGGGCCGTTCGCCAGGTTCACGGAGCTTAGAGAGACGCCGGGCGGCCGCTACGTGCACCGGGCGACCTTCGTGATCGACGGCGAGGGGATCGTCCGCCACCGTCACGTCTCGCGGACAGGCGCCACCTTCCAGACGGTCGGCGATCTCGAAGAGGCAGTCGCCACGCTGGGCTGATGCCGGCAACGCCGGCGGAGGCACAGCCCTTCATCGCCGGCGAGGGGCTGGCGATCCGCGGCGAGACGGCGGGGGAGGGAACACCGATCGTCCTCTGCCACGGGATCACCGCGACCCGCCGCTACGTCATCCATGGCTCGCGGGCGCTGGAGCGCGCCGGCCACCTGGTCGTCTCTTACGACGCGAGGGCGCACGGCGAGTCCGACCCTGCCTCGCCGGGCCAGGGTTATGGATACCCGGAGCTGGTCGACGACTTGGAGTCGGTGGTGGCGGCGACGGCAAGGGAGGGGCAGTTCGTCCTCGCCGGACACTCGATGGGCGCTCACACCGCGGTCGCCTACGCGCTGCGCCATCCGAAGCGCCTCGCCGGCCTGGTCGTGATCGGCCCGGTATACGGCGGGAAGATTTCCGACGAGGCGCTCGCCTACTGGGACGGGCTCGCGGCGGCGCTCGACGAAGGAGGGGTCGACGGCTTCGTCGACTACATCGCCCGCTTCCAGGGAATCGATCCGAGCTGGCGCGACACGGTGCTCCGTTTCACGCGCGAGCGGATGCTGCTGCACCGCCATCTCGGTGCACTCGCCGAAGCGCTGCGCCAGGTCCCGCGCTCACGGCCCTTCGAGTCGATGGACGAGCTCGAGTCCATTGAAGTCCCGACCCTGGTCGTCGCCAGCCACGACGCGGCCGACCCGGGTCATCCCTACGAAGTCGCCCGCTCCTACGCTGAGCGCCTACCGCATGCGCGCCTTGTCGGCGAGGCCGAAGGCGAGTCCCCGCTTGCCTGGCAGGGAGGCAAGCTCTCCCGCGAGATCGCCGCCTTCTGCCGATCACTAGCCTCTTCTCCATGATCGACGACGGCGAAGCGATTCACTACGCGGCTGTCCAGCCGGGCACGCTCGTCTACAGCTCCGACGAAGTCGAGGTCGGGAAGGTGCTGGAGGTCCTCGACAACCAGCGCGAGCACATCTTCGACGGCGTCATCTTCGAGGACACTGCGGGAACGGTGCGCTTCGCCGACGCCCCCGAGGTGAGCAGGACAGCTGAGCGAGGCGTCACATTGAGCATCGACGCCCAGGCGGCGGGGGAGTTACCTTCGCCCGAGAAGGGCGCCCCGAGCTTCCGCCCGAACCGAGCGACGGGCAAGCTCTCCCGCTTCTTCGGCGGAGGCTGGAAGCGCGGCTAGCGCGGGTGGCCGGGCCATTCGCCAAGGTCCACCGACTGTGAGGCCGCCGGAGGAGGGAACGCTGCGCAGGGTCGCGACCTTCGTCGCGGCTCTCGGCGTCGGCGTCGCCGCCTACATCGCGATCGCCCAGGCGGGCGACGGCGCGCCGGCGTGCCTGGCCGGGGGCGGCGGCTGCGAGACCGTGTCGCGCAGCTCTCACTCCGAGCTGGCCGGGATCAGCGTGGCGGTGCTCGGCATCGCCGGTTACGCGCTGCTGCTCGTCACCGCCCTGCTGCGCGGCGACGGGCCGCGCATGGCCGGCTTTGCCCTGTCGCTGTTCGGGTTCGGCTTCAGCGTCTACCTCACCTATCTGGAGCTGTTCGTGATCGACGCGATCTGCCAGTGGTGCGTGGCCAGCGCGGTGCTGATGGCAGTTCTCTTCGCCGTCAACGCGACCCGAATGCTCGGGTATGTCGGGAGGCCGGCATGAGCGAGGAGAGGCGCCAGCGGCTGATCCGCCTGGGCAGTGCCGCGGCCTTCTTGGGGATCGTCGCTGTCGCGGTGGCGATCGTGATCAGCCAGAGCCAGAGCAGCGGGGGGGACACCAGCATCGAGGACATCGGCCTGGTCAGCCGCCAGCTGCGGGGGATCCCGCAGGAGGGAATGATCCTCGGCAATCCGGGGGCGAAGGCGACCCTGGTCGAGTTCGGGGATCTCCAGTGTCCGGTCTGCAAGGACTACGCGGAGCACGTTCTGTCCGAGGTGATCGCCGGCCCGGTTCGCCGCGGCGAGGCGAAGATCGATTTCCGCAACTACACGATCATCGGGCCGCAGTCGACAGACGCCGGAGCAGCAGCGATCGCCGCCGGCATGCAGGGCCGCGGCTGGAGCTTCGTCGAGCTTTTCTACCGAAACCAGGGCATCGAGGGAACCGACTACGTCACCGACGAGTTCCTGATCGCGATCGCCAGAGGCGCGGGCGTTCCCGACATCGCCAAGTGGAACGTCGACCGCCGCAGCCAATCCGTCCTGCGCCAGGTGGCGCGCACCACGGACCAGGCGTCAAGCCTCGGCTTCACCGGCACGCCGTCCTTCGCCGTGCACGCTCAGGGGGGCCCACTCGACCCGATCGGCACCCCCGGCTCAGCCGAGGAGATCGAATCGGCCCTACAACAGGCCAGTTGAGCGAGACAGCATCCGGTTCACCCACTTCTCAGTAGTTGCAATGGATCCGTTACCGGGCGGTCGAGACGTGGCCGAAAACCACGCATGCAAAGCAAGCTGACTTACTCAAACGTCGTGGCCACCATCGCGCTGTTCTTTGCACTCACGGGCGGCGCCGCCTACGCGGCCGGCAAGCTCAAGATCCAGAGCGGTGACATCGCCAGCCGGGCGGTGAAAGCGGGCAAGATCGCCCCGCGCGCAGTGAAGAGCGGGAAAATCGCACTCGGCGCGGTTGGAACCGATCAGCTTGTCGACGGAGCAGTGACCCGTCCCAAGATCGCCACCGGCGCGGTCGGCTCCGCCCAGGTCCAGGATGGCTCAATCGAGCTGACCGATCTGAAGGACCCGGTTGGGTTCGTCGCCAGCCCGGTGGGCGGGGCGATCTCGGTGGCCGACGCCGGCACCCTGTCCTATCCGCTGAGCAACGCCACCTGGCTCCAACGGGCTGGGGAGTTCGACGTGATCTTTGGTCAGGTCGAGGCCACCCTGCAGGCCGTGGACGGCGGCACATGCGCCGTCGAAGTGCGCCTGAATCTCAACGGCCGGCAAGCCGGCGGCAGCTATCTGCAGACCAGCTCCAGCACGCCCGAGCACATCGTCACGGGCCTTGGCGGCGACCCACGGATCAACTTCGACGAGCCGACCTTCCAGGAGCTGACAATGACACTGAGCTCCAACGGCTGCCAAGAGGGCTCCTCGATCGACCGCACCCGAGCCCGCATCCTCGGGATCGGCTGAGTTCACATAACCACCATTATCGTGCGTTGGGTCGAGGAAGCTGGCTAGGCGGAGAGCCTTGCCCTCCCCGTCGCCAAGGGCCTGACGATCGGTGGGGATTTGGGCATCTGGCCTTGTTCGACTCGCTCCAAGGTCAGCGGTGAGGCTGCGATCGTGGCGACGGTGTCTCGGTTGCAGTGGCAGCCGTCGGCGAGGAAGCGCCAGGGCCTCTCAAGGCGGTCCTGCCAGCTCGCCACTCGGGGGTCCTCCGCACGGACGTGCTCGAGGAAGAGAAACCTGCCGCCCGGCTTGAGCACCCGGGCCGCTTCGGCCAGGGCCTCGGCCGGATTGGGAACCGTGCAGAGGACCATCGTGCAGGCAACGCAATCGAAGCTGGAGTCCTCAAAGGGCAGCTTCTCCGCCGGGGCTTGGACCAGCTCTGTGTTCGGCCTTGCTTGCTCTCTCAGTTTGTGGCGCAAGGCCTTCTGCATGTGGGGATCGGGGTCGGTCAGGACCAACTCGTCGACTTGCGACGGGTAGAGATAGAGGTTGGCGCCGGTCCCACTGCCGATCTCGAGCGTCCGCCCGCTCGCCCCAGCCAGCACCTCGCGCCTGGTCTCGCGTAGGCCGCTCTCGTCGACCATCCGCATCGCCAGGCCATACCAGGCGGTGAACACCCTGCCCCAAGTCGCGTCGTAGACGCGCCCCATATAGTCAGGCGGCGTTGCGCTGCGCGGGGGCCTTCTCGGCCTCCAGGCTCGGCTCGCTGTGCGAGACGCGCTCCTCGTAGGCGCGGCGGGCGCTGTGGTCGACCTCGGTCATCAGTCTGTCGACTCTCATGAAGCGACCCAGGGCTTCTCGCGCTCCTCGCGGGAGCAGGGCGACGACCTTGAAGAGGGCGCCGTTGGCTCGAGGTACCCAGACGTCGAAGCGCGGCGCTTCGAGCGCGTCGACGATCTCGTTAGCGACGTCGGAGGCTTCGACCGGTCTGATCAGCCGCTGGCCGACGCCCGCGGTTAGCTCGGTGTTAACCACAGTCGGCATTACGCAGGAGATCTCGACGCCGCTGTCGCGCAGCTCGGCGCGAACCGCCTCGCTGAGACCGACCACGGCGTGCTTGGTCGCCGAGTAGGTGGCGATCCCGGGGAAGCCGCCTTTGCCGGCCTGCGAGGCGATGTTGACGATGTGACCGATGCCGCGCGGGCGCATCCGCTCGATCGCCAGCTGGGTGCCGGTGATGACGCCGTGCAGGTTGATGTCGACCTGGCGGCGGACCGAGTCCTCATTCTCTTCGACGAACGGCGTCACCGGCATGATCCCGGCGTTGTTGACGATCACGTCGACCGGCCCGAGCTGACGCTCTGCCTCGTCTAGGAAGCCGGCAAAGGAGTCGCGCTCGGTCACGTCGAGCGGCAGCGCGATCGTGCCGCCGCCCAGCTCCGCCGCCGCTTGCTCGGCCAGCGCGAGGTCGAGATCTCCGATCGCCACCCGGCAGCCCTTGCGGACCAGCGCCTCGGCGGTCGCCTTGCCGATCCCCCGGGCGCCCCCGGTGATCGCCACGACCTTGCCGCTCAGTATGCGTCGCTCCTTCGCCATGGTGCCCTCCTCCTGCGGCGGCCTTCCCTAGGCCGCCGGCTTGTAGACGGTGACCACGGCGGCTCCGCCGAGGCCAATGTTGTGTTGCAGCGCCACCTTCGCATCTTCAACCTGCCGCTTCTCGGCCTGGCCGCGCAGCTGCCAGGTCAGCTCCGAGCACTGGGCGAGGCCGGTCGCCCCCAGCGGGTGCCCCTTGGAGATCAGCCCACCGGAGGGGTTGACGACGACCTTGCCGCCGTAGGTGGTGGCTTCCTCGTCGACCAGCTTGTGCCCCTCCCCTTCCGCCGCGAAGCCGAGCGCCTCGTAGGTGATCAGCTCGTTGGCGCTGAAGCAGTCGTGCAGCTCGCAGACGTCGACCTCGTCGGGGGCAATCTGCGCTTCCTCGTAGGCCTCCTGAGCCGCCTGCTTCGACATGTCGGAGCCGACGATCTTCATGCAGTCGGTGTCCTCGGCGAAGGTCGAGCTGAGGTCGGTGACCATCGACTGGCCGGCGATCTCGATCGCCTGGCCCCAGAGGTCGTGCTCGTCGACGTAGCGCTCGGAGGCGACGATCGCGCAGGCCGACCCGTCCGACGTCGGCGAGCACTGCAGCTTGGTCAGCGGGTCGTGGATCATCTTCGCCACCTTGATGTCCTCGATCGTGTACTCGTCCTGGAACTGGGCGTAGGGATTGTTGACCGAGTGCTTGTGGTTCTTCCAGCCGATCCAGGCGTAGTGGTCGGGGGTCGAGCCGTACTTCTCCATGTGATCGCGCCCCGCGTTGCCGAACATCTGCGGCGCCGGCGGCGACTGCTCCGGGTCGCGGATCTCGAACATCCGCATCGCGTGCTTGTCGAGCGCGTTGGTGCGGTCGGTGTACTTGACGCCGAGGCTGCCCGGCTCCATCTTCTCGAAGCCGACCGCCAGCGCGCAGTCGACGAGGCCGCCCTTCACGGCCTGGCGCGCAAGGAACAGCGCCGAGGACCCGGTCGAGCAGTTGTTGTTGACGTTGACGACCGGGATCCCGGTGAGGCCGAGCTGGTAGAGCGCGCGCTGCCCGTAGGTGGAGTCGCCGTAGCAGTAGCCGGCGTAGGCCTGCTCGACATCCTCGTAGGGAATGCCCGCGTCGGAGAGCGCCTTCTCCCCCGCTTCCTTGGCCCAGTCCGGGTAGTCGCCTTCCTTGGTGCCGGGCTTCTCGAACTTGGTCATCCCGACCCCGATCACGAACGTGCGGTTGCTCAAGTGTCTGCTCCTGTGGTCTCCTCCGCGAGCGCGGCGGTTTGGCTGCGTAGCCAGGAATCTACCCGACAATCGCCATCTAGCCTGTACTGGCGATGAGGGCGAGCAGATCGACTTGGGCGGGAGCGGCAGCGATGACCCTCGCCGTCGCGGCGACGACCGCGGCGATCTTCGGACTGCGCGAGCTGGTCCCGGTCGTCTCCACCGGAGTTCTCTATTTGCTGGCGGTGCTCCTGGTCTCGACCTACTGGGGGCTCTGGCTGGGGGTCGTCACCGCGCTGCTCAGCGCCGCCGCCTTCAACTTCTTCCACCTCCCGCCCACAGGCCGCTTCACCATCGCCCACAGCGAGAACTGGGTTGCTCTCGCCGTCTTCCTGGTGACGGCGCTGGTCGTCTCGACGCTCGCCGATGCGGCTCGCAGCCGAGCGGAAGAGGCGGAGCGGCGGCGCGAAGAGACCGACCGCGCGATGGCCGAACTTGAGGCCACCTCGCGCGAGCGCGATCGTATGCGGGAAGAAGCGGTGGAAGCGGAGGCACTGCGGCGCAGCGACGAGCTGAAGACGGCGTTGCTGCGCTCCGTTTCCCACGATCTGCGCACCCCGCTTACCTCGATGATCGCCGCCGGGGCGGCGCTCGGCTCCCCCACTCTGACCGGCGCCGAGCGCGGCGAGCTGAGCGAAGCGGTCGTTGCTGAGGGAAACCGCCTCTCTCGCCTGGTAGAGAACCTGCTCGACATCTCCCGCCTTGAGAGCGGCGAAGCCGAGCCGCGCAGCGAGCAGGTGGATCTCGGGGAGGTGCTGGAAGCGGCCCGCGACTCGCTCGGCGACGGAAGGGAGGTGGTGCGGCTGGCGCTTGGTGAGGACCTCCCCACCCTGAACGCGGATGCCGCCCAGCTCGAGCGCGCCTTCGCGAACCTGCTGGAGAACGCGGTGCGGCACGGTGGCGGCCGACCGGTCCAGGCTCGCTGCCGCCTTGTCGGCCCCCGCCTTGTAGTGCGCGTTGTCGACCAGGGGCCGGGCATCCCCGAACCCGAGCGCGAGCGGATCTTCGAGCCCTTCCACCGCGGCGGCAATGGCGCCGCCGAGCACGCCGGCTCGGGCCTCGGCCTGGCGATCGCGAAGGGCTTCGTCGAGGCGAACGGTGGCGAGATCTCGGTCGAGTCGCTTCCCGGCCAAGGCTCGAGCTTCGTCGTCGCCTTCCCATATGCGGAGGGGAGGTGAGCACCACCCCCCTCCCCCGCGTCCTGGTCTGCGACGACGAGCCGCAGATCCTGCGCGCCCTGCAGGTGATCCTGCGCGACGCCGGCTACGAAGCGGTGCCGGCAAGCGGCGGCGAGGAGGCGCTCGACCGCGCCGCGGTGAAGCCGCCCGAAGCGGCGATCCTCGACCTGGTGCTGCCGGATATCGACGGCGTCGAGGTGACCAGGCGCCTGCGCGAGTGGAGTGAGATGCCGATCATCGTTCTCTCCGCCGTCGGCGAAGAGGATGAAAAGGTGAGGGCGCTCGCCGCCGGCGCGGACGACTACGTCACCAAGCCGTTCGGGCCGCCGGAGCTGATCGCCAGGCTGGAGGCGGTTCTGCGCCGTGCGAAGCCCGAGGCGAGCGAGCCGACGATCGCTGCTGACGGTCTCGATATCGACCTCGCCGCGCGCAGCGTGCGCCGCGACGGCGAGGAGATCCACCTGACGCCAACCGAGTTCGAGCTGCTGCGGGTGTTGGCTCGCAACCGCGGCCGGCTGATGACTCACAGCTCCCTGCTCCGGGAGGTATGGGGCCCGGCCTACGAGGACGACTTCCAGGTCCTCCGCGCCCACGTCGCCAACCTGCGGCGCAAGATCGAGCCGCCCGGCGGCCCCCGCTACATCCGCACCGATCCCGGTGTCGGCTACCGCTTCGCAGCTTAAGAGCCTTCACAAAATCTGTATCTGGAGGACTACTTAGTTCATGTGGCCTTGACGGGACGCGGCGCACGATGTCCCCATGACCGCGCAGGGCTGGGCGCAGATCGTCGTCTTCCTTCTCGTCCTCACGGCCTTGGTGCCGCTGGTCGGCGCCTACATGGCGCGCGTCTTCGAGGGCGAGCGGGTCTTCCTCAGCCCGGTCGTTGGGCCGATCGAGGGCTTCTCCTGCCGGGTGTTGCGCGTGCGACCCGACGAGGGGCAGGACTGGAAGGCATACGCGCGCTCGATCCTCGTCTTCAGCCTGCTCTCCTGGCTGACCCTCTTCCTGATCCTCAACACCCAGGGCATCCAGCCACTCAACCCGGAGGGCTTCGGCTCCGCCCCCTGGAACCTCAACTTCAACACCGCCTCCTCCTTCGTTACCAACACCAACTGGCAGTACTACGGCGGCGAGGCGACGCTCTCCTACTTCAGCCAGATGGTCGGGCTGACCGTGCAGAACTTCGTCTCCGCCGCGGTCGGCATCGCTGCTCTTGCCGCGGTGATCCGTGGCTTCGCGGCAAGGTCGGGGGCGGCACTGGGCAACTTCTGGGTCGACCTGGTTCGCATCACCCTCTACATCCTGCTGCCGGTCTCCTTCGTGGCCGCGCTCGTGCTCGTCTCCCAGGGCGTGATCCAGACGCTCGACGGGTCGACGACCTTCAAGACCCTCGCGGGTGGGACCCAGACCCTGGCGCTCGGCCCGGTCGCCTCACAGGAGGCGATCAAGGAGCTGGGAACCAACGGCGGCGGCTTCTTCAACGTCAACAGCGCCTATCCGTTCGAGAACGCCAGTGGCTTCACCAACTTCGTCGAGCTGCTGCTGATCATGATCATCCCGGCCGGCCTCACCTACACCTTCGGCCGCATGATCGGCAACCGGCGCCAGGGCTGGGCACTCTACGCGGCGATGCTGACGATGTTCGTCGCCGCGGTCGCGGTCGTCTACGCGGCCGAGCAGCATGGCTCCCCTGCTCAACACCACGCCGGCGTTCTCACTCACGCCTTCGACGGCTCGACCGGTGGCAACATGGAGGGCAAGGAGCAGCGCTTCGGGATCGCCGAGTCGTCGCTGTGGACCGCGGTCACCACCGTCACCTCCTGCGGCGCCGTCAACGCCGCGCTGGACTCGCTGACCGGGATCGGGGGCCTGGTGCCGCTGGCCAACATGGGGACCGGCGAGGTGATCTTCGGTGGGGTCGGCTCCGGCCTCTACTCGATGTTGCTCTTCGTCCTGCTGACGGTGTTCATCGCGGGCTTGATGGTCGGGCGCACCCCCGAGTTTCTCGGCAAGAAGATTGAAGCGCGGGAGGTGAAGCTGGTCCTGGTCGGGGTGTTGGTGACGCCGCTCCTCGTGCTTTTCGCGACGGCCTGGGCGGTGGCCGGCTCCGACGGCACTCAGTCGATCTTCAACGCCGGCCCGCAGGGCTTCTCCGAATCCCTCTACGCCTACATGTCACAGGCGAACAACAACGGCTCTGCCTTCGCCGGCTACACCGGCTTCGTCCAGCCCAACGCTCCCGGCAACGCCGGCGCCTACGGGTACGACTTCGCCAACCTGCTCGGCAGCGTGGTGATGCTAGTCGCCCGCTTCCTGCCGATGATCGCGGCGCTCGCGGTGGCCGGCTCGCTCGCCGGCAAGAGGATCGCCCCCGCCGGCGCCGGGACATTCCGCGCCGACTCCCCCACCTTCGTCGTCCTGCTGATCGGCGTCATCGCGATCGCCGCCGCCCTCACCTTCTTCCCTGCCTTCCTGCTCGGCCCGGTCGTGCAGGGACTCACCGACCAACTCTTCTGAGATGAACGGACTGCGAAAAGACCTGACAACAGCCTCGATCGCGATCGTCTTCATGACGCTGCTGCTCGGCGTGGCGTATCCACTCGTCACCACCGGTGTTTCCCAGGTGCTGTTTTCCGATGCCGCCAACGGCAACCGGATCGAGGTGGACGGCAAGCTCGTCGGCTCGGAGCTGATCGGCCAGGACTTCCGCGGCAAGCCGGGCTACTTCCAGAGCCGCCCCTCGGCCACCGGCTACAGCGCGAACGTCACCTACTTCAACAACCTCGGCCCTAACAGCCGCGAGCTGTCGCGCCTCTTCGCCAAGCAGCTCGACGCCTACCTGAAGCGCGAGCGCCCATACGTTCCAGGCCTCACCTCCGATGACGTTCCAGTCGACGCAGTCACCACCTCGGCCTCCGGGGTCGACCCGCACATCTCCAAGGCCAACGCCCGTATCCAAGCGTGCCGCGTGGCCGAGGTCCGCGGCCTGTCGCTCTCGCACGTAGAGGAGCTGATCGCCGAGCACACTGATGGCCGCTTCCTCGGGATGTTCGGCGAGCCAGTGGTCAACGTCCTGCAGCTCAATCTCGCCCTCGACAGGGAGGCGCCGCGATGACCGACGAGACGCTCCGCAACGAGCCCCGCTCGCTGTTCGATACCGCGATCCTGGCTCGTGCGGCGCTCGATTCGTTGCACAAGCTGGACCCGCGCCACCAGGTGCACAGCCCGGTGATGTTCGTAGTCGAGATCGGCGCCGCGATCGCCACGATCGGGTGGCTGATCCAGGTCTTCGGCGGCCCGCCGCTGGGAGGCGGAGACGAGCCGGCCTGGTTTGCCTTCTCGATCGCCGTCTGGCTGTGGCTGACCGTGGTCTTCGCCAACTTCGCAGAGGCGCTGGCTGAAGGACGGGGCAAGGCGCAAGCCGATGCGCTGCGCTCGATGCGAACGGAGACGGTCGCCCGTCTGCGAGATGGAGGCGAGAAGCCCGCCTCAGAACTGCATCGCGGCGACGTCGTGGTGATCGAAGCAGGAGAGACGATCCCCGGAGATGGCACCGTGATCGAAGGCATCGCCTCGGTCGACGAGTCGGCGATCACCGGCGAGTCGGCGCCGGTCGTGCGTGAGTCGGGCGGCGATCGCAGCGCCGTCACCGGCGGCACCCGCGTCCTCTCCGACCGCATCGTCGTCGAGATCACCCAGGAGCCGGGACAGAGCTTCCTCGACAAGATGATTGCCCTCGTCGAAGGAGCGGAGCGGCGCAAGACTCCCAACGAGATCGCCCTCAACATCCTCCTGGTCGGCCTCACCCTGGTCTTCGGAGCGGTTGTCGTCAGCCTTCGCCCCTTTGCCGACTTCGCCGGCACCGACGCTTCGGTCGTAACCCTGATCGCTTTGCTCGTGGCGCTGATCCCCACGACGATCGGCGCCCTGCTCTCGGCGATCGGGATCGCCGGCATGGACCGTCTCGTCCGCCACAACGTGCTCGCTCTCTCGGGGCGCGCGGTCGAGGCCTCCGGCGACGTCGACGTGCTGCTGCTCGACAAGACCGGGACGATCACGCTTGGCAACCGCGAGGCGACCCGGTTCATCCCGATGCCGGGGATTGCGGAAGCCGACCTGGCAGAGGCCGCGCAGCTCTCCTCGCTCGCGGACGAAACGCCGGAAGGCCGCTCGATCGTCGTCCTCGCCAAGGACTACGGGATTCGCGAGCGCCGCCTCGAATCCCATGCAGCCCACTTCGTCCCTTTCTCGGCCGAGACGCGGATGAGCGGCGTTGACGTCAACGGCAACCAGTACCGCAAGGGGGCCGGCGACGCGATCATCGAGTTTGTCGCCGAGCAGGGCGGCCGCCCACCCGCGGAGCTTCAGGAGCAGCTCGACCTGATCGGCCGCGATGGTGGCACCCCCCTCGCCGTCTGCCGCGACAACCACGTGCTTGGCGTCGTCCATCTGAAGGACATCGTCAAGGAGGGGATGAGTGCCCGCTTCGACGAGCTGCGCCGGATGGGGATCAGCACCGTGATGGTGACCGGGGACAACCGCCTTACCGCGGCGAAGATCGCCGAGGAGTCGGGGGTCGACGACTTCCTTCCGGAGGCCACGCCCGAGCAGAAGCTGGAGCTGATCCGCTCTCACCAGGGCGAAGGGCGGATGGTGGCGATGGCCGGCGACGGCACCAACGACGCACCTGCCCTCGCCCAGTCCGACGTCGGCGTGGCGATGAACACCGGGACCCAGGCCGCCCGGGAGGCGGGCAACATGGTCGACCTCGACTCCAACCCCACGAAGCTCATCGAGATCGTGGAGATCGGCAAGCAGCTCCTCATCACCCGTGGGGCGCTCACCACTTTCTCGATCGCCAACGACGTCGCCAAGTACTTCGCGATCCTGCCGGCGATCTTCGCCTTCACCTACGCGACGCAGCCGGGCGAGCGTGGGCCGCTCGACGACCTCAACGTCATGTCGCTGGGCACGCCGCTCTCGGCGATCCTCTCGGCGATCGTGTTCAACGCCCTGATCATCCCGCTGCTGGTACCACTCGCCCTGCGTGGCGTGCGCTACCGGCCGATCGGCGCCACCGCGCTGCTGCGCCGCAACATGCTGATCTACGGCCTTGGCGGGCTGATCGCTCCGTTCATCGGGATCAAGCTGATCGATCTCGTCATCCACAATCTCCTGGGGGCATGAGATGGGAGCTGGACACCACAAGGTCTTCATCGGGATGGCCGCCGGAGTGGGCAAGACGTTCCGGATGCTGCAGGAGGGTCACGCCGAGCAGGACATTGGGCGCGACCTGGTCATCGGATACATGGAGCCCCACAAACGCCCCGAGACCTCCAAGCTTGCGGAGGGACTGGAGACGGTGCCGCGGCGGCGCGTTACTTACCGCGATACCGAGCTGGAGGAGATGGACCTCCCCGCGCTGCTGGCGCGCGCTCCCGAGCTGGCGCTGATCGACGAGTTGGCCCACACCAACCCCCCGGGGGTCGAACACGAGAAGCGCTACGAAGACGTCCGCGACGTGCTGGCCGCCGGGATCGACGTCTTCTCGACGGTCAACGTCCAGCATCTGGAGTCGCTCAACGACCAAGTCGTCGAGCTGACCGGGACGCGGGTGCGGGAGACGATTCCCGATGCGGTGCTGGGCGAAGCCGACGAGGTGGTGCTGATCGACCTCACGCCGGAGGCGCTGATCGATCGCCTGCGGGCCGGCAAGGTCTATCCGGGCGAGAGCATCGAGGCCGCGCTAAACAACTTCTTTACCGTGGAGAACCTGTTGGCGCTGCGCGAGGTTGCGCTGCGCCAGGTCGCGCAGGAGGTGGAGGCGAAGCGCCTTGTGGTCGAGGAGCCACTCGGTACGCGCGAGGAGCGGGTCGCCGCCGAGGTGCCGAAAGCGGTCGGGGAGCGGCTGCTGGCGTTGGTCCGCCCTCAGCCTAGCTCGCAACGCCTTGTGCGCCGCGCCTGGCGCTCTGCGCAGCGGCTCGGTACCGGACTCGACCTGCTCTGGGTGAAGCCGCCCAACCAGCCGATCGAGGGAGAGGTCGAGCGCCAGGTGACTGCGCTGCGCCATCTCGCCTCCGTGCTCGGCGCCACCTTCCTGATCGAGGAGAGCGACCACCTGGTCGAGGGCGCCGCGCGGGTTGTGCGCGAGCGCGGCATCACCTACATCATGGTCGGGGAGTCGCTGCCCCGCCGCGGCCTGGCGAAGCTGCGCGAGTCGCTGCCGCAGCGGTTGATGCGAGCGACCCCGCCGGGAGTCGACGTGCGGATCGTCGCCCGTCGGGAGCGCAAGGAGGAGCAGTGACGGTTGAGCACGTCCTGATCGGGGTCGCGCTTCTCGCCGGCCTGGTGGGCGGCTACTTGATCGCACGCTCGCGTTGGGGCGAGCGCCGCTCTGAGCGACCGCAGGCCATCCATCAGATCCTCCTTCCTTTCACGGGCACCGCGATCTCCCGCCGCGCTGTGGACGCTGCACTGCGCCTCGCGCGGGCCGAGGACGCGACGCTGATGCCCGCGTACATGGCGGCCGTACCGAAGAGCCTGCCGCTTGAGTGTGCAATCCCGGCCGAGGCGGCGAAGGCAATGCCGATGCTTGAGGCGATTGAACAGCGCGCAACCGCCCAGGGCGTGGATGTCGACTCGCGTATCGAACGTGGCCGCTCCTACCGTCACGCGCTCGCTCGGCTTCTGGACCGCGAACGCTTCGACCGCGTCGTTGTCCCAGCGACCGCAGAGGTTGGCGCCGGCCTATCCGGCGACGATCTGGTCTGGCTACTCGAGAAAGCTCCCGCCGAAGTGCTGATCCTTCGTCCCGGTCCGGAGGACAGGCGGTTCGTCACCGCGAATGGCGCCCAGGCGACCGCCTAGAGCAATACTGCTCAGATGATCGTCAATTGCGCTGCGTATGAGAACGGTATGCGTCGCGACGGCGACCTCGCCCTAGATGACGCGAGTGAGGCCGCTCGCGGCGACGGCGCCTTCGTCTGGCTCGGCGTCCTCGAACCATCCGCAGAGGAATTCGAGTCGATCGCCCGCGAGTTCGACCTGCATGAGCTGGCGGTCGAGGATGCGGTCAAGGCCCATCAGCACCCCAAGGTCGAGCTCTATGGCGACACCCTCTTTGTCGTAGTCAAGACCGCTCACTACGTCGACTCCGAGGAGGTGATCGAGGTCGGCGAGTTGATGCTCTTCGTCAATCCCAGCTTCATCGTCACCGTGCGCCACGGCGATGGAGGTCTGAGTGCCGTCAGGGCGAGGATCGAACGCCGTCCCGATCTGCTCCGACGCGGTCCCGGCATGGCTCTCTACGCGATCCTCGACCACGTCGTCGACGGCTACGAAGAAGCAGCGCAGGGCGTCGACGTCGACATCCAGCAGGTAGAGCGCCAGGTCTTCTCCGACGAGCGGGACAACCCTGTCGAGCGGATCTACAAGCTGGAGCGCGAGGTGCTCGACTTCTACGCGGCGGTGGCGCCGCTCTTGGGGGCAGTCGACGAGATTGCCCGTGGTCACTTCGAAGTCGTGCCCGACGATCTGCGTGAGTACTTCCGTGACGTTCGCGACCACCTGCGCCGGGTCAGCAGGCGGATCGACGGCTTCCGGGACCTGCTCGGCAGCGCCCTGCACGCCAACCTGACCCAGGTCTCGGTTCGCCAGAACGAAGACATGCGCAAGATCTCCGCCTGGGTCGCGATCATCGCCGTGCCGACGATGGTCGCCGGCATCTACGGGATGAACTTCGACCACATGCCGGAGCTGCACTGGCGCTTCGGATACCCGGCCGTTCTGTTGCTCATCCTCGTGATCTGCACGGTTCTCTATCGGCGCTTCAAACGCGCCGGTTGGCTGTAGTCGCAACCAGCGATCCGTCAGCCGACGTGGCTGGCGGGCATGCGGTCCACCTGCCTTTTCGAGCGTGCCCCCGAGTACCCTGAGAGGCGCGTGTTTCTTGCCGAGATCAGCACCGATCCCGCCGCCGGAGTGGGAATCCTCGCCGCGCTCGCGGCGGGCGTCGTCTCCTTCCTCTCCCCCTGCGTGCTGCCTTTGGTTCCCGGCTATCTCTCGGCCGTCAGCGGCGTCTCGGCGGCGGAGCTGGACAGTGCCGGATGGCGGCGCGTCCTCGGTCCCAGTCTGCTCTTCGTGGCCAGCTTCTCGGCGATCTTCATCGCGCTGGGACTGACCGCGACCGGTCTCGGCTCGACTCTGCAGGACCACAAGGAGCTGCTGACCAAGATCTCGGGAGCGCTGATCGTCGCTCTGGGCGTCTTCTTCGTCGCCTCGCTGTTCGTCGCCCGGCTGAACCGCGAGTGGCACGTCGACTCCCTCCTGGAGCGGGCCGGCAAGGGCGGCCCGATCGTCGCCGGCGCCGCCTTCGCGATCGCCTGGACCCCCTGCATCGGCCCCACCCTCGGCGCGATCCTCTCCGCCGCTTCGCTCTCGGACTCGGCCGCCCGCGGCGCATTCCTGCTCGCCGTCTACTCCGCCGGCCTCGCCATTCCCTTCCTACTCACCGCGGTCGCCTTCTCCCGCATGACCACCGCCTTCGCCGTCGTCAAGCGCCACTACCAGGCGATAGTCGCGACCGGTGGCGTGATTCTCATAGCGATGGGCGTTCTGATCTGGACAGGAGAACTGTTCCAGCTGAACGTTGAGGCTCAAAACTGGCTATCGGGCCTGGGCCTGGATTTCTGGAACCAAGTCTGAGACTCAGCCGCCGACCTAAGCGGCGGTTTCAAATTCCCGCCCGATGGCCTCGACCTCTTCCAGACCGCCATCGTCGAGGTCGCGGGAGCAGACGATGCGGAAGCGGCCCGTCCCGATCTCTGCATCGGGCACGAGCGGCAGGCCGCGGATGTGGTCCCATCCAAGCCGCTCGACCTCGAACGGGTTCATCCGCACCTCAGCCGCCGGGTACGGGCAATTCGCGTTGTGCTGGTCGATCGCCTTGGAGATCGCCTCCAGGTTCTTCGCCTCGGCCGAAGACACGATTTGAAGTCTAGGCCGTTGCCTACCATCGGCCCCGATGACCAGTCAGACCGTGAGCACGAGCAGGGCCTGAGCGATGGCGGTCATACTGGCGAAGCTGTTGCTGGCTCCCCTCTGCGTGGTCGCCGTTTCGCTCGCCGGTCGCAAGTGGGGAGTCGCCGTTGCCGGCATCCTTGGCGGACTCCCAGTTGTCGCAGGCCCGATCCTCGTCGTACTCACGCTTGTCCACGGTCGCCAATTTGGAGCGGAAGCGGCCGCTGGCACGCTGCTCGGCTTGGCGGCGCTCACGCTGTTCGTCGTCGTCTACGGGAGGGCATCAGAGCGAAGTGGGCCCATGCTGAGTCTGCTCGACGGCTGGGCTGCGTTCCTTTTGGGCGTCGCGTTCCTGCGGCTGCTCGACGTGCCAACAGGAGTCTCATTGGTCTTCGTCTCGGCTGGCTTCGCGGCGGGCCTAACCTTGCTCCCAGCACCCACGGCAACGCCAGTCGTCGTCACAGCACCGCCCTGGTGGGACCTGCCCGCACGGGCGCTTGCGGCCCTAGCATTGGTAGTTGCTCTCACCGCCGCCTCGGGCGCTCTCGGGCCGAGCCTTAGCGGACTTCTGGCGCCATTCCCGATCATCACCAGCGTGTTGGCGGTGTTCACCCACGCCCACGGTGACCCCGGTCAGGTCAGGGTGCTGCTGCGGAACTTCCTCATCGGCTTCTATGGCTTCGCCACCTTTTGCTTCGTACTCGCTATTGACCTGGACTCGCTCGGCGGTCCCGCGGCGTTCTCTTCTGCACTGGTAGCAGCGCTTGCGGTGCAGGTGGCGGTCTTCGCGCTTCGGTCGCGACGCCTGCGGCCACAACCGGCTGAGGGATAAGGAGTAGACAACTTGCCGCGCGCGACCCAACCGGGCGCGCACTTCACCTCAGTTCGAACCGCGGCCCCGCGTCAATAGACGATCTCGCCGCTGTTCGGGATATCGTTTGCCCAATGGCTAAGCAGTACCACCTAATTGCGACTCTTGCCGCCGGGCAACCTGGGAGTCAGCAGAAGAGCATTTTTAACAAGTCCCACGAACAAGCACTGGACATCGTGACGGAGTTCATGCAGGAAGGCACCATCACGACCCGGTGGGGCAATGCGACGAGAACCCGACAGGCCCTTGAGCTGCGTGTCTTTCAGACGAGCGACAAATACAACAAGACCAGCGGTACCTCCTTCTCGGACTTCGCCAAGAGGCGCCGAAACGTATATCCGCGACTAGAGAAGGAAGCAGAAGAACGCCTTCCCCAGAATCGCATCCGCGTCTTTGTGGTGATGCCAATTCAGGGTGACGAATTTGGTTCCCAAACCGAGCAGCAGATCAAACGAGAGTACGACGAGCGCTTTCAGGTAATCGAAGAGGTACTCCAAGAGTTTGGCTGCGTGGCTATCCGCATAGATAAACAGCAGCACCTTGGCGATCTCGTTTCAAGGATTAAGCAAGAGATTCAGCGGGCACGATTCGTGATCGCTGATTTGACTGACGAGCGACCATCGTGCTACTTCGAGGTTGGCTATGCGGAGGCCCTTGGCCGACCCGTGCTACACGTGGCAAGCCGCGAGAGCATCATGGCGCCAGGAGCGGCCACCAAAATCCACTTCGACATTCATTCGAACGTGAGGTTCTTCACTAATCACGCACAGCTCGCAGATGAGGTCAAAGCAGCGGTGGAAGGAAACGAGCCACTTCTACTCAGTGAGCAAGATCCACACGACTTCGGCACCTTGGCCTGGGATGCGCTTCGCCAACTCAACTTGCCCATGGCCTCAGCCCAACTCTAGGAGCGCGCTCTTTTGAAGTTTGGCGTATCGCATGCCAATCTAGGCCAATTCCAAAGGCGGGTAGGAGTTTAGTTTCGGGCGAGCAGGGACACCCCCGGACTCTCCCAAGGGCATAATTGCCAATCCGAAAACGAGCGCTTCTAGCTCTTGAGGATTGACATGTAGGTCTCGGGCGATCTCCGCATTTGTGCACCCCTCTCTCCGCAGTGCCGCAAAGACCTTGTTCAGAACCTGCGAGGTTTCCCTGTCTATCCTAGGCTCCGGCTCGTTCGTGCGATAGCCGCGGTTGCCGATCTCGATGCACAGCGTCCGGTAATGCCAGTCCGAAAGAACCTTCAACTCATGAAGCCGATGAGCCAGTGCGCCCACCGACACCCTCCAGGGTTTCTTTGCCTTGATCAACTGGTTCAGTGATGGGTTTCGTGGCGCTGTGGCCAGGATGCTCTGCGCAGGCATTAGAAACGCAGCTGCGAATTGGTGCGCTTCTTGCTCCGCTGGCCTCCCTTGGGGGACATCGTGATGCCAATGCAGGACTAGGTGCCCAAGCTCATGTGCGGCATCAAAACGACTGTGCTCACCCGACTTCTGGGTGTTGAGGAAGACAAACGGCTGATCGCCGCGCCAGAGCGAATAGGCGTCAAGCTCTCGACACTCCTGCGTAATAGAGAAGACGCGTACTCCGCGGACCTCGAGAAGATGAATGAGATTCGGGATCGGCTTCTCGCCCAGATTCCACTCCGCTCGGACTACCTGTGCTGCCGTCTCCGGATCGACGCCAGGTCCTAGTTTTGGAACGTTGGGTGCGGGCAGCTTGAAGCGATCAGAAATCCAGTCGTGAAGCGCAAACGCGATCGTGCCAGCCGCCAACGCAGAATGGCGTTGAGCCGCCCCCATCTTGCTCAGCGACCTGAAGCTAACCGCCTCGCTAGCTAGCTCCGGTAGATCCTCGGCCTCAAAAAAACTTGCCGGAAAGCCGAGCGCCTCGGAGATCTTTTTGAGGTTGTCGGGCTTAGGTGCAAGTTCTCCCGACTCGAATGCGGTGATGCTCCGCGTCGAGACTCCAATTAGCTCTGCGAGCCCTTTCTTGGTTAGCCCCCGCCGTTTTCGGGCAAGGGTGAGTCGCGAAGGGGTGAACATGGGCCGTTCTTAGATCCTTTCGACGGGGACATCGATACCGCCAAGATCGTCGTCATCCCCGTCATCGTCACTGCGAGCCGGAAGCGAATCGATATCGATCGGCGGGAAGATGATCCTGTCGGACCAAGCGATCACGCGACCCTCCGAGTCCTGGGTCTTTGGGCGTGAAAGCTCGTAACGCATCTCAAAGTCGTTGGTCGACAGCAAGAAGACCCACGTCTCGCATTGTGACCCCGGCACTCTCTCGGCGGTGCCGGCGACAGCGAGGCCGGGGAGTGACAACTGCTCGTTGATTTCCACCGCTGCTGCCGTCTCCGACCCCTTCGGGTGCTTGGTACGTGGCTCTGCGGTGGCAATGCCGGTGTGCTCGTCTCCCGTTGCGACGATGATTGCGATCCGCCCGTCTGGGCTGACGATGCGGGAGAAGTTGTGGGAATCGTCTGGTGTCCAGTTCTTGGGCACGAGGACGAGACGGGCGCCGACGATCGTTTCGGCCCACTGAGTCGTGCCCGGGAAGGCAGGTGGAGAGAGAGGTGAACACCTCTGCCGAGCCATGAGGCCGTAGAGGGCAACCTTCTCGATTAGGGCCTCATCCAAGCCGAGGGCGAAGAGCCTCGAATTGCGGTCATGAGGCTGCTCAAAGTTGCGTGCTGGCTCTGCCATGCGGCTCAGGACCTCCCGGTCGTAATCAGTGTTCCTTTTTTTCTACCACAAATGAGGAAGCAAAACAAGAAGTCTGTTTGAGTTCCGGCTCTTTCTCTCGACCAATTCGTCACTTACCTAGCCTAGCTTTCCTCCGGCGGGCGAACAGCAGTTTGGTCCGCCGGTCTGGGGTCTACCGTGACCGGGGTGTCGATCGGAGATTGGCCCCGTGAGGTCGCGCATCTGGATATGGATGCGTTCTACGCGTCTGTTGAGTTGCGGCGGCGGCCTGAGTTGAGGGGGAAGCCGGTTGTGGTCTGCGGGTCGGGGCCGCGGGCGGTGGTGACGACAGCTAGCTATGAGGCGCGGGAGTTGGCCGGGATCCACTCGGCGATGCCGGCTGCGATTGCGCGGCGGCGGTTGCCGGACGCGGTGTACTTGCGGCCGGACTTCGACGAGTACCGGCGGGTCTCGCGCGAGGTGATGGTAATCCTGCGCCGCAACGCGGAAACCGTCGAGGTCGTCGGCCTGGATGAGGCCTACATCGAGCTGACCGGGCTGTTTTCGCCGAAGGCGACGATGCGGCGGATCGTCGCCGAGATCCGCGAGGAAACCGGGCTGACCTGCTCGATCGGGATCTCCGAGAACCGCCTGCTGGCGAAGATCACCAGCGAGCTGGCCAAGCCCGCCGGGCTCGTCGTGCTCTCTCAAGAGCAAGCCCTGGAGCGCTTCGCCGCGGACTCCCCCGGCCTGATTCCGGGAATCGGACCGAAGACGGTGGCGAAGCTGCAGCAGATGGGCATCCGCACCCTGGCGGCGCTGCGCGCCCAGAACCCGGAGAGGCTGAGGGAGGCATTTGGCCCGCGGCAGGGGCGCTGGCTGCTCAGCCGCGCTCGCTTCGAAGACGACACGCCGCTCACCGTCGTCCGCGAGGCGAAGTCGCAGTCGGCGGAGACGACCTACGACACCGACGTCCGCGACCACGAGGAGCTGGCGGCTTCGCTCGTTTTCCTCACCGAAGAGCTGTGCCGGCGGTTGCGCTCGCGCGAGCTGGAGGGGCGCACGATCGGGATCAAGGTCCGCCTTGACGACTGGACCACCGTCACCCGCGCCCACACGATCGATCGCCCTACGAACGACCCGGCGGTCGTCGGCCCGGTCGCGCTCGACCTGCTGCGCGCCTACTCTCCACCCCGGCCGGTGCGGCTGCTTGGCGTCCGGGTCGCCTCCTTCGAGCGGGAGCCTCTGGACTCCCAGGACGCCGATCCGCAGGACCAGCTTCAGCTCGCGCTCGCCGATTGACGCTCCACAGGCGTCTGCGAAGATGGCCCGGTGAGTGAGGATCGGCTTAGCGGGCTCGACGCCTCGTTCCTCCACATGGAACGGGCGGGCGCCCACATGCACGTCGCCTCGACGATCGTCTTCGAGGGGCCGGCGCCGACGCACGAGGAGTTCCGCGACCACATCGCCTCCCGCCTTCACCTGGTGCCGCGCTTCCGCCAGAAGCTGCGCTTTGTTCCCTTTGGCCAGGGCCGCCCGGTCTGGGTCGACGATCCCCACCTCAACCTCGACTACCACGTGCGCCAGACCGCGCTGCCGGCGCCGGGCTCTGAGGAGCAGCTGCGCAACCTGGCGGCGCGGATCTTCTCCCAGCAACTGGACCGCAGCAAGCCGCTCTGGGAGCTATGGCTGGTCGAGGGCCTCGACGGAGGGCGGTTCGCCGTGGTTGGCAAGAGCCACCACGCACTTGTCGACGGCATCTCCGGGGTGGACATCACCACGGTTCTCTTCGACCTGGAGAAGGAGCCCTCGACTCCTCCCGTGGCGCCGCCCAAGTGGGCGCCCCGCCCCGAGCCCACCGACCTGAAGCTGCTCAGCGACGCGCTGCGCGAGCGGGCAACCAGCCCGCAGGAGATCGTCCGTGGCTTCCGCGCCGCGCTGCGCGGGCCGCGCCAGGTCGCGCGCGGGATCGGCGCCACCGGCAAGATGATCGGCGCCGGGATGGCAGCGCCGTCGACTCCCTTCAACGTCGAGATCGGCCCGCATCGCCGCCTCGCCTTCGTTCGCACCGACCTCGGAGACCTGAAGCGAGTCAAGGACGAGCACGGTGGCACCGTCAACGACGTCGTCCTCTCGATCGTCGCTGGCGCGCTCGGCAACTACCTGCGCGCCCGCGGCTACGGCACCGAGGACCTGGAAATGCGCGCGCTGGTGCCGGTAAGCGTCCGCGCCGAGGAGGAGCGCGGGGCGCTCGGCAACCGGATCGCGGCGATGATGGCGCCGCTGCCGGTTGGCTGCGAGGACCCCGTCGAGCGGCTGCGCCTGGTGACGGAGGCAATGGGCGACCTGAAGGGCTCCGGGCAGGCGGTCGGGGCCGAGATCCTCACCCGGATCACTGACTTCGCGCCGCCGACGATCGCTGCCCAGGCGGCGCGCCTACAGCCCGCCCAGCGCTTCTTCAACCTGGTCGTCACCAACGTCCCCGGGCCCCAGTTCCCCCTCTACGTTCTGGGCCGGGAGATGGAGGCGATTTTCCCGATGGTGCCGCTGGCTCGCCGCCAGGCGCTCTGCATCGGGATCATGTCCTACAACGGCCAGGTCGACTTTGGCCTGGTCGGCGACTACGACGCGATGGCCGATCTCGACAGCTTCGCCCTGGACCTTGAGGGGGCGGTGCGGGAGATCGTCGATGCGACGCCGCGCTCGGAGGGGGCTCAGCGGACGACGCGTGCCCGCACTTCGAACGGCGCGGTGTCGGTCAAGTAGTTCCAGTCGAGCCGCCTGGCGCTGAAGCCGAAGGCGTTGGCGTCGGCATTGACCAGCACCGCGGTGACCCGGTCGAAGCGCCCGGGGCGCGACAGCCGCACCGCCATCCGCCCCCCGTTTCGCTTGTAGCGCAGACGGGAGACGACCCGGCCGCGGCGCTCGCCCCCGATCCGCCCCACCAGCGCCACCCCGCCCGCGATCCCACGGGGCGCCTCAGCGTTGACGACCACCGCCCGCCCGCCGTGGGCGTCCACCCGCAGTAGTTGGAAGGTGGTGTGGTTGAGGGAACGGTTGAGCGGCCTGCCGTCCGTCGGCAGGGCGCCCTGGCGCGAGACGTCGGGGTAGAGCCGCCCCTCGCGGAAGATCGAGCCCGTCCGCCACTCGGCGACGTCGCGGGCGAAGCGGGCGAAGTCGCGGCTGAAGTCCGAGCCCCCGGCGGCGCGAATCGCCGAGTCGTTGGCTGAGATCGAGAAGCCGCCCGGCTTGGTGTCGATCGCTCGCGCCCAGGCTCTGCGCACGATCGAGCGGTCGTAGCGGTGCGAGAGCCAGTGGTTCCAGACGGCGGAGCCGTACTCCTTGATCGAACTCGCGGTCAGCGGGGTGTCGTAGCGGCGGATCCAGCGGCGGACGTAGCGCAGGTAGTCGTCGATGCCGTTGTAGACCTGGTCCTCCATCCAGACCGCGGTCGCCTCGGCGAACCAGGCGTCCTGGAAGGCGTCGTAGCCGAACTGGAGGATGTGGTTGTATTCGTGGGCCAGTGTCACCTCAAGGACTTCGAACGGCTTCGTGCCCGGGAACTCGAACGAGTCGTAGTCGTTGTCGAGGACGAGGTAGCCGTATAGCTGGCGCGGCAATCGGTGGGCTTTGGTCCCCTGGTCGCGGTCGGGGGCCGCGTAGCCGAACAGGGCGCCGCCGATCTGCGCCAGGTAGATGTCGGTCTTGCCCCGGCCTCTGCCGCCGCCTTTGCGCCCGTCGGACTTCGGGTCTCGCCAGCCGAGTTTGAGGTTCTCGACCGAGTAGACGTGCTCGGCGACGCCCTGCACGCGCTCGACGAAGTCCGGGATGCCGTCGCCGTCGGACATCCCGTTGACGTCGGTCGGGCTGGGGGCGTCGACGCCGACCGACACCCAATGCACGCAGAAATGGCGGGTGCAGGCGGGGGAGCGTGCCGCCTCGGGAACGGTGTAGGCGTTGCGGTTGGGGTCGGGACGGTCGGTGGGACGGGCCGCCGGCTCGGTCGGGCGCGCGAGGGGCGCCCGGAATGGCTTACTGGCCGCCGGCGCGGCAGAGGTGCTCGCGGCCAGCAATAGCAATGCGAGCGAGGCACCAGCGATCAGGCGTCGCGCTCGCACCCGTGGCAGGGTACCGGTATGCGAATAGCTCTCGCCCAGATAAACCCCACCGTCGGCGACATCGACGGCAACGCCGCGAAGATCGCCGAGTGGATCGGCCGCGCCCGCGGCGAGGGCGCCGACCTGACGATCCTTCCGGAGTTGTGCGTCCCCGGCTACCCCGCCGAGGACCTCTACCTGAAGCGTCACTTCATCGAAGCCAACGCGCGAGCGGTCGAGGAGCTCGCGCGCGGGGTGAGAGAGGGAGTCGTGCTGGTCGGCTTCGCCGAGCTGGCGGCCGGCGGGGATGATTTCCGCCCCGCCCACAACTCGCTTGCGGTGCTCGCCGAGGGAGAGGTCAAGAGCGTCTACCGCAAGAACCGGCTCCCCAACTACGCCGTCTTCGACGAGCAGCGCTACTTCATCCCCGGAAGCGAGGGGAAGACGATCGAGGTCGCTGGGATGGGGGTCGGGCTGACGATCTGCGAGGACGTTTGGGTGGAGGGACCGCCCGCCTCCACCGAAGCGGCGGCGGGCGCCGAGCTGATCGCGAATCCGTCGGGCTCGCCCTACCATCGCGGCAAGGGGCGTGAGCGCGAGGCAATGTTCGCCGCGCGAGCGCGCGCCTACGGCACGCACTTCGCCTTCTGCAACCTGGTCGGCGGCCAGGACGAGCTGGTCTTCGACGGCCAAAGCTTCGCCGTCGATCCGAACGGCGAAGTCATTGCCCGCGCCGCCCAGTTCGAGGAGGAGCTGCTGGTCTACGAACTCCCCTCCTCCCCCGGCCGGCTCGCCGAGCCGCTGTCCAACCTGGCGGAGGTCTACGGGGCGCTCGTCCTCGGCCTGCGCGACTACGTCCGCAAGAACGGCTTCCGCCACGTCGGTCTGGCGCTCTCCGGTGGGATCGACTCCGCCCTGGTGGCCCTCCTCGCCGTTGACGCGCTCGGGCCGGAGCACGTCAGCTGCGTGGTGATGCCCTCGCCTCATTCCAGCCCTGAAACACAGGCCGATGCGCGGACTATCGCCGCCAACCTCGGCTGCAGGGCAATCGAGATCCCGATCGACTCGACGATGTCCGCTTACGAGTCGGCCCTGGCTAATTCCTTTGCGGGGGCGATCGACGGCTCGGAGGCCGAGCCCCTCCCCCGCGATCCGACCCGTCCCTCCGAGCCCGACCTCGCCGCCGAGAACATCCAGGCGCGGATTCGGGGAAACCTGATGATGGCCCTCTCCAACAAGCACGGCTGGCTGGTGCTGACGACCGGCAATAAGAGCGAGATGTCGGTCGGCTACGCGACCCTCTACGGCGACATGGCGGGGGGCTTCGCTGTGATCAAGGACGTGCCGAAGACGCTCGTCTACGAGCTGGTCCGCCACCGTAACGGGGAGGCCGGCCGCGAGCTGGTCCCGGCTTCGGTGCTGGATCGGGCGCCCTCCGCGGAGCTGCGGCCCGAGCAGTTCGACAGCGACTCCCTCCCCCCCTACGAGTTGCTGGACCGGGTTCTCGAGGCTTACGTCGAGCGCGACGAAGGGCGCGAGGAGATGATCGCCGCCGGGATGCCGGCTGACGTCGTCGACGAGGTGCTCCGGATGGTCGACCGCTCCGAGTACAAGCGCCGCCAGGCGGCGCCGGGGATCCGGATCACGCCGAAGGCGTTCGGACGTGATCGGCGCTTGCCGATCACCAACCGCTTCGGCGGCTAACCCTGCTCTGGCAGCGGGCGAACCGCGATCGTCATCTGCGCGAGAGCGCAGAGCCGGTCCTGGTCGTCGCGCACCTCGGCGTTCCAGACCCAGGTGGTGCGGCCGCGGTGGCGTGCCACGGCCTGGACTTCGGCGTGGCCCTCGGTGATCGGGCGGATGAAGCTGACCGAGATCGACTGACCCATCGCCATCATCCCGTCGCCCAGCACGGCGAGCGCCGTCGCTCGCGAGCAGACGCTCTCGATCAGGGTGGACATCACGCCGCCGTGCAGGAGTCCGACCGGCTGACGCAGCTCGTCGCGCATCTCCACCCGCACCCGGGCGTGGTCGGGGTCGTCATCGAGCCACTCGGTGCCGACCAGAGCGTCGAAGTGGGAGAGGAGCCCGCGCGGGTCATCTGCCATCGCGGCCAGACCCTACCCATGCGGTCGCTCCCGTAGGCTTCTCGGCCGTGGCCTGGGGAGAGGACAGAAAGGCGACCTACCGGCTGATCGGCGTGCTTGTGGCGGGGCTGGCGGTCGGGGCGTTTGTCGTCCTCACGGTCACCGGCGCCTTCTGCAACTGCTCTGATTCGAACGGTGGAAGTTCCACACCGGCCGCGAGCGTCGGCTCCACCACCGCGGGGGCGAATACGACGGCCGGCTCCGGTCGTCTCACCCAGGCCGTGCTTGAGCCCGTGGACGGCGGCGATGCCAGTGGCAGGGCGCTGTTCGGGCGCGTCCGCAACACCGTCGTGCTCCAGATCGAAGCCCAGGGCCTCGACCCCTCTCCCCCCGGCCAGTCCTACACCGTCTGGCTCTACCGCTCGCCGCAGGTGGTGCTGCGGGTCGGCGCGGTGAGAGTCGGCGAGTCCGGCGGCATCGCCGCCCAGTTCCCGATCCCCGCGCAGCTGCTGGCCTACGTGGCAAGCGGCGCCTTCGACCAGATCGACATCTCCCTCATCCCGGACGCCGCCTACAGAGCCGAGGTGGAACAGGCCAGGAGGGAGAGACGTCTGCCGGCCTACACCGGCACCGACATCCTGCGAGGCAGAATTACGGGCCCAGCAATCAGAGCGTCGGGGAACTAGGGAGCAGCTTTCCCGGGTTCATGATTCCCGCAGGATCGAGTTGCTCCTTGGCTGCGCGCAGCACCTCCAGCCCGGTTCTCCCCACCTCCGCCTCCATGTAGGGGGCGTGGTCGCGGCCGACCGCGTGGTGGTGGGTGATCGTGCCGCCGGCGGCGACGATCGCCTCCGAGGCGGCGCGCTTCACCGCCCGCCACTGGTCGACTTCCCCGCCTTGGCGGGCGCGGGAGATGAAGGTGAAGTAGAGAGAGGCGCCGTCGGCGTAGGCGTGGGAGAGGTGGCAGAAGACGAGGCCGGGCGTGCCCTGGGCGGCGAGCGAGTCGCGGATCGCGGCGCCGACCGTGGTGTGCAGCTCGCCGAGTCGAGTCCAGGTGTGGGAGGTCTCCAGAGTCTCGACCAGGGCGCCCATGTCCATAAGCGTGTCGCGCAGATAGGGGCCCTGGAAGCGGCCGTGCTCCCAGGAGCGCCCGGCCGACTGGCCGATGTAGGCGGCGCCCCCCGCGCGCAGCTCCCGCACCGTCAACGCGCGGCGGCGGGCGACCGACTCGTCGCCTCCCTCGATGCCGACGACGATCAGGCAGCCATCCCGCTTGCCGCGCAACCCCAGGTAGCCGCCGAACAGCGTGCGCGCGGCGCCGCGCGGGCCGGAGAGGGCCAGCGAGACCCGCGTCTCCTCCTCATCGGAGACGCGGATCACGTCGGGGAGGCCGGGGCCCTGAGCGAGCGCCCGGACGATCTCGGCGCCGGCTTCGAAGCTCTCGGCGATCCAGGCCTCATAGCGGCGCACCCGCGGTGCCGGACGGACCCGCACCGTCACCTCCGGGATTACGCCCAGCGTCCCCTCCGAGCCGACGATCAACTCACGCAGCGCCGGCCCGGCGGCTGTGTGCGGAGTCTCCAGGGTGCGCAGCTCTCCCGCCGGGGCGATCAGCCGCACTGAGTTGACCAGCGCGTCGAAGCGTCCGTAGCCGCTCGATGCCTGCCCGGCCGAGCGGGTCGCCGCGAAGCCACCGATCGTCGCGTACTCGAAGGACTGCGGGAAGTGCCCAAGGGTGACGCCACGCTCCGCCAACGCGGCTTCGGCCTCGGGGCCGCGCAGGCCGGCGCCGAGCCGGGCGGTCAGGGAGCGCTCATCGACTTCCACTTCGCGTAGGCGGGTGAGATCAAGGCTGATGAGCCGCTCGTGGGAACCGCGCAGGGGCTCGATTCCGCCGACGACGCTGGTGCCGCCGCCGTAGGGGACGACTGAAACGCCTTCGGCAGCACATGCATGTAGAACGAGTTGCACCCGATCGGCGTTGGCTGGAAGCACGACTGCGTCCGGCGCCGCTTCGAGACGGCCGCTGCGCAAGCGCGCGAGGTCGACGTAGCCGCAGCCGGTTGCATGGCGTACGCGGTCCTCGGTGGTCGTGAAGATGGCTTCCTCGCCGACTGCTTCGATCAGCGCTTGAGCCAATGGCTGTGCTGCTGGCAACTCAAACCCTTCGAGGGACTCTGCTCGTGGGGAAGGTCGTAACTCACCAACCTGCTCCCGAAGCGTCGCCACTGCCTCGTCGTCCAGATCGGGCTTGATGGCGGGATCCCCCCACCCCCACCACTTCGAGTCCCGCCGCGGGGTCATGTCAATGCACGCTCGATCCCGTCGAGCGCTTCCTCGAGAATCGCTCCCTGCCCGCGTCCCATCATCGGCGAGCCGAGTCGCGAGAGACCTTTCAGCGTCTGCCGGGCTGTGATCGTCACTTCCGTCCCATCACCATCCGGCCGCAGCCCGATCTCGATCTCGGAGCTGCGCAGGTGTCGCTCGAACGGCGTCCCCCCCAGTAGCTGTTCCCAGGCGTAGCGCTCGCCCTCGGTCGAGCCGGTGCAGCGGTAGTCGGCGCGCACCCCGCGTCCCTCGGAGGTCTGCAGGACCTTCGTCCACTGGCTTCGCTTGCCTCCGCTCTTGCGGTCCACGTTCTCCACCCGCGTCGCGCGCGGCCACCAGCAGGGCAGGCTGTAGGGGTCGGAGACGAGCGCCCAGACTTCGCTTGGGGGCGCGGCGATCGTGCGTCGACGGGTTGCCTGCGGCACCGGCGCGCCGTCAGTCGCCGGCCAAGCGACGCAAATCTCTTATGAGCAGCAGATGCTTGAGATGGCTGACCGTCGCCGCCAGGCTCTCCAGGCTCTCCAGCGCCTCCTTGCGGCGCTCGGGGTTGCGCGAGCGCAGCGAGGGCCCCAGCAGCGCCTCCAGCAGGTTCGCCTCGCGATCCGCCGAGGAGCGGAAGACGCGGAGGTTGCGCGCCCCGACACCGAAGCGGGACAGTTCATTGGCGGCGCGGATGATCTCGCGGTCGGTCTCGTCGTAGACGGTCTTGCCGTCGCGCTTCTCGGGCTGGACGATGCCGAAGTTCTCCAGCTCGGCGACCAGCTCCTCGCGAGCGCCGGTCTCTTCGATCACCTCGTCGAGGGTGAGGTAGGCGCTGGAGGTGTTGACGAGGATCGCCCGCCGCACCGCCCCCCCTGAAGGTCGTCGCTCGCCACTTCCGCCGCCGAAGTCGACATCGCCGCCCGCCGCCAGCTCCTGGCGGATCACCCGCAGGGGCAGGAACTCGTCGCGTTGCAGGCGCAGGATCGTCCGCAGTCGCTCGACGTCTGACTGGCTGTAGAGGCGGTACCCGCCCGAGGTGCGCCGCGGGGAGAGCAGCTTCTGGTCCTCCAGGTAGCGAATCTTCGAGATCGAGACGTCGTCGAACTCGCTCTGCAGGATCTTGCAGACGGCGCCGATCGTCAGGGCCTTGCGGGGCCGCGAGTCGCGCTGGCGGATCTGGGTTTCAGACGCTGCCATCCCTACTTCTCCAGATAGCTGAGCTTGTACTTGCCGACCTGGATCTCGTCGCCGTCGCTGAGCTTGTGGGACTCGATCCGGCGCCGGTTGACGTAGGTGCCGTTGAGAGATCCAAGGTCGTCGATGTAGAGGCCGTCGCGGCGGCGAACCAGCAGCGCGTGGTTGCGGGAGACGGTCACGTCGTCGAGGAAGACGCCGGCGTCGGGGCTGCGGCCAATGCTGACCCGGTCCTCGTTGACGGTGAAGCTCTCCCCCGCCCGGCCTCCCCCGGAGCGGATCACCAGCGCGGCGCCCGCCTCCGCGACCACCTCGTCGATGTCGACCGGCTGCATGTCGCCGGTGTCATCGACCGTGTAGGTCATCGTGGTCGGGTCGTCGGTCCCCTCGGGACGCCCCAAGTAGGCGCCGCACTTCTGGCAGTAGTTGGCCCCTTCGGGGTTGACGAACCCGCACTCGGGGCAGTGAACCGCCATCGCTTCTCCCCTCCCGGCCGGGCGCTCAGGCGGCCGGCTCGTCCTCCGTCGGACCCGTCGCCTTGCCGGCGAGGATCTCGGTCAGCTGCTGTACGTCGTCGCCGGAGATCAGCGCTTCGCCGCCCTCCCGCTTCTGGCGCAGGCGGTTGACCAGCTCGGCGCGAAGGATGTCGATCTTGCCGTGCAGAACGCGCCGCTTGTAGGAGATCTCGTTCTCCTCGGTAGTGAGCTCGTCGATCAGCTGCTTCAGCTCCTTGTCGCTGAGGGAACCCAGGTCGGGAAAGGTGTCCTCCATCTCGCTCCTTGATCGGGAGGCGCCCGCCTCCGTTGGCCGCTGCGTCGATTATAGGTTGACGCACGCCAAAGGTTCAACTGAAGGTTGAAGGTTTATGAAGAGTGAGACTTTGCTTGCGCCGCGCGTGCCTGGCGCACGGCGCTGAGGCCGGCCTGCGCGTAGAGCACCGTGGCGAGGATCGCCAGGGCAAGCCCGAAGATCAGGAGCGCCGCCGGGACCCAGCCGGCGAAGACCATCGCGAAGAAGATCCCTCCCATGATTGGGAAGACCGAGATCCGCCCCGGCCAGTTGACCTCGATGTCGACGCCGTGGCGCAACCCGTACTCGGCGAGGAAGAGCATCGCCACTTCGCGGGCGGCGAGCAGGGCAAGCGCCCAACGCGGCAGCAGCTCGAAGCGCCAGCAGACCACCGCGCCGGCGAGGATCGTCAGGCGGTCGACGAGCGGGTCCAGCAGCGCCCCCATGCGGCTGTACTGGCCGGTGACCCGGGCGAGGAAGCCGTCGAGGTAGTCGCCGGCGGCGATCAGCCAGAAGACGATCGCGGCCGCCGTCGAGCGCCCGTCGCCGGAATCGAAGGCGAGCCAGAGGAAGAGCGGGATCGCCGCAAGGCGGACGTATCCGACCAGGTTGGGGAGCGTCCAGGGGTTGAGTGGTTCGCCCTTGCGGGTCTGGCGGGGCGGCGGCGCGCTGCGATCCAGACCGAAGAGGCGGCGCAGGCGGCCGCGCCCGAACGGGGCGGTGTCAGCCATCGATGCTCTGGAGGATCTCGACCGCCTGTTTCGCGGCCTCCTCCACAGGCAGGCGGTGCCTGGCGCCGGAGGCGCGTTCGGTCGTCTCGACGATTCCCTCGGCGAGGCCGCGGCGGCCGACGACGAGGCGCAGCGGGCAGCCGAGCAGCTCGGCGTCGGTCAGCTTCTCCCCCGTTCCCGCGTCGCGGTCGTCGTAGAGCACCTCGCCCCCCAGCTCGGCGCGCAGCTCCTCGTAGAGACGGTCGGCGGCCTCGCGCTCCGGCTCGCCCACCTTGGCGAGCGAGACCAGGTGGACCTGCCAGGGGGCCAGCGCCTTCGGCCAGACGATCCCGTGCGGATCGGCACCCTGCTCGATCGCGGCGGCGACGACGCGGGCGGGGCCGATCCCGTAGCTCCCCATCACGATCGGTCGCTCGGTTCCCTCCTCGTCGAGGTAGGTGGCGCCGAGCGGCTCGGAGTACCGCGTCCCCAGCTTGAAGATGTTGCCGATCTCGATCGCCGGCACGACCTCGACCGTGCCGCCGTTGGGGCCGGGGTCGCCGTCGCGCAGATCGGTCACCTCGACGTTGGCGGCAAAGTCGGGCGCCAGGGCGATCTCGTCCTCACCAGCGGCGCAGGGCGCCATGTACTCGTCGGCCCCCGAGCCGCCCATCATCCCGACGTCGGACTCGACCCTGTACCAGCGCAGCCCGCAACGGTCGAAGATCCGCGCGTAGGCCTCGACCTGGCGCTCGTAGGAGCGGTCCAGCCCCGCCTCGTCGCGGTCGAAGGAGTAGGCGTCCTTCATCGTGAACTCGCGGGTGCGCAGCACCCCGGCCCGCGGCCGTGGCTCGTCGCGCTCCTTCGTCTGGATGTGGAAGAGCATCAGCGGCAGATCGCGATACGAGCGGACCTCACGGGCGATGTGATGGGTGATGCACTCCTCATGGGTCATCGCCAACACCAGTGGCGAGCCCTTGCGGTCCTCGAGCTTGAACATCTCCTCGATCCCGATCCGCCCCGTCTTCTCCCACGGCTCGGCCGGCTGCAGGATCGGCATCAACATCTCACCGCAACCAATTGCCTCCATCTCCTCCCGAATGATCTGCTCGACCTTCCGGTGCGCCCGCCAGCCCGCCGGCAGGTACGTCCACAACCCTGCTCCCAGCTGACGGATTAGCCCCGCACGAACCATGAGCTTGTGCGACAAGGCTTCCGCGTCCGCGGGGGCCTCGCGGGTAGTGGGCAGCAGCGTCTCCGAGAAGCGGGTCACGCCGGAAACCTATCCGCCGCCTAGGCGCGGGTGAACCGGCGCCCCGCCGTGGGCGAAGCTTCTTCGTCAAGCAGGACGCGATCCGACTCGCCCTGCTGGGCGGCTTCGTGCTCCATCTGGGCGATCCGTTCCGGCGTCAGGTCGCCGGCGTTCTCTTCTTCGATCTGGGCCAACCAGGCACCGCCTTCCGCCGACTTGGCTTCATCGATCTCGACTCTGCCGCGATCCAGCGACTTGTCGATCTCCTCGAAGAGAGCGTTGACGAGGTCGGCCTGCGGCACCTTCCGCAACGGCTTGCCGTGGGCAAAGATCAAGCCTTCGTTCTTGGCGCCGGTGATCCCGAAGTCGGCGTGGCTCGCCTCGCCGATTCCGTTCACCGCACAGCCCAACACCGCGACCTCGATCGGCTCCGCGTAGCTCTCCAGCCGCCGCTCGATCTCGGCGACGACCGAGTCCATGTCGAACTGCAGGCGCCCACAGGTCGGGCAGGCAATGAGTACCGGCCCGCGCTCGCGCAGCTGCAGGGCCTTCAAGATCTCCCAGGCGACCTTCACCTCTTCCTCGGCGTGGAAGGTAGAGAGGCTGATCCGGATCGTGTCGCCGACGCCGTCGGCAAGCAGGGTGCCGAGGCCGACCGCGGATTTCAACGAACCCGACCACTTCGTCCCCGCCTCGGTGATCCCCAGATGCAGTGGGTAAGGGATCTTCTCGGAGAGCAGCCGGTTGGCGGCGATCGTGTTTGGCACGTTCGTCGACTTGATCGAGACCTTGAAGTTCTCGAAATCGAGGCTCTCCATCAGCTCGACGAACTCCACGGCGGCGGCGACCAGCGCTTCGACCGGCGCCTCGCGCTCCAGCTCGTGCAGGTGCTTGGGCAGCGAGCCCGAGTTGACGCCGATCCGCATTGGTACTCCCGCCGCGGTCGCCTTCTCCGCGACCTCGGCGACTTTCTCGCGGCCACCGATGTTGCCGGGGTTGAGGCGGATGCAGTGGGCGCCGGCGTCGATCGCCTTCAGCGCCAGTGTGTGGTTGAAGTGGATGTCGGCGATCACCGGGATCGGCGACTCCTTGACGATCGTCCTCAGCGCCTCGGCGTCGTCGTCGCGCGGCACCGCGACGCGGACGATGTCGGCCCCGGCGTCGGCGACCTTGCGAATCTGCTCCATGGTCGCCGGCAGGTTGGCGGTCTCGGTCTTGGTCATCGTCTGCACGGCGACCGGCGCGCCGCCGCCGATCGGCACACCGCCGACGAAGATCTGCCGCTTCGATGCCATATGGGAAGGGTATCCGGGTGGCGAGGCGGCTACCGGACGGTGAAGCCCTCGCCCGTGAGGCGGCCGATGTCGTTGGAGAGGCCGAGGAAGAACAGCATGATCACCAGCACGAAGCCGAGTGCGCCGGCCCGCTCCATCACCCGGAAGGGAACCGGCTTGCCACGGACTTTTTCGACCAGGCTCCAGAAGATGTGGCCGCCGTCGAGTGGCAGGAAAGGAAAGAGGTTGATCAGGCCCAGCGAGAGGCTGACGACCGCGAGCAGGATCAGCGCCTCGGTCGCACCGAACTTGTTGATCGTCTGGTTTGCGACGTCGCTGACCCCGACGATGCCCGAGACCTGCTTGCGCTGCTCGGGATCGAAGATGTTGGCGAAGACGGTCAGCGTCTTGTGGGTGACCAGCCACATGAAGCCGGTGGCGCGGTCGACCGCTCCGCCGACCCCGAGGTTGGCGGGCTGGGAGCCGTAGGAGAAGCCGATCCGGGTGCGATCGATCGCCGCGTCGTATTCCGGGCGGACGCGAATCGTTTCCACCTGGCCGCCGCTGCGTACTCGTAGCGTCACGGGGGTCGCCGCCTGGCAACCGTTCACCTGTCTGCCGGCGCATCTGTGGGAGCCGACGTCGTTGGCGAAGTTGGTCAGCCGCTCCTCGCGATCGGCGTTCGGGTAGCTCTTACCGTCGACGGCGAGGATCTCGTCGCCGGGCTTCAGCATCGCCGCCGCGGGCGAACCGGGGACGATGTCCCCCACTGTCTGGGTGACGTCGCGAGCGTTGAGGGAGATCGCGAAGAGGATCGCGAAGGCGAGGACTATGTTGACCGCAGGCCCCGCCCCGATCACGACGATCCGCTTCCAGACCGGCTGTCTGTAGTAGCCACGGTGCTCAACCTCGGGCGGCAGCGCCTCATCGGGATTCATGCCGCTGATTCTCACGAAGCCTCCAAGGGGGATCGAGCCGATCCCATACTCCGTCTCGCCTCGTCTGATCGAGACCAGCTTCGGCGGGAAGAAGAGGAAGAAGCGCTCGACCCGCATCCCGGTTGCCTTCGCCGCGAAGAAGTGGCCCGCCTCGTGAAGGACGATCAGCAGCGAGAAGCCGAGGATGATCAGCACCCAGCTCATGCGAGTGTCAACCCCCTGACCTGCTCTTCGGAGCGGCGGCGCGCCTCTGCGTCGGCGGCGAAGAGGTCTTCGAAGTGGCCGACCTGCTGAGCGGGCATCTTGGTCAGCGTCCGCTCAATCACTTCAGCAATCCCGGTGAAGGGGATGCGACCTTCGAGAAAGGCCGCGACGGCGACCTCGTCGGCGGCGTTCAGCACGCAGGGCGCCGTCCCTCCCGCCTCGCCGGCCTCGCGGGCCAGCCGCAGGCAGGCAAAGGTCTCGAGGTCGGGCTCCTCGAAGGTCAGCTCCCCGACGGTGGCGAGGTCGAGCCGCGGCACCTCGACATCGGCGCGCTCGGGGAAATGCAACGCGTAGGAGATCGGCACGCGCATGTCTGGATATCCAAGATGGGCCAGAGTGGCGCCGTCGTTGAGGTCGATCAGCGAGTGGACGATCGACTGCGGGTGGACGACGACGTCGATCCGCTCGTATGGCACCCCGAACAGGTAGTGGGCTTCGATAGCTTCGAAGCCCTTGTTCATAAGCGTCGCCGAGTCGATCGTGATCCGTCCTCCCATCTCCCAGGTCGGGTGGGCGAGGGCGTCCTCGATGCTGACGCCGGAGAGATCGGTGCGGCCGCGGAATGGCCCGCCCGAGGCGGTCAGCACCAGCCGCTCCACTGTCCCCGGCTGCTCGACGCCGATCAGCTGGTGCAGGGCCGAGTGCTCGGAATCGACCGGCAGCAGGCGGGCGCCCGACCCCTCCGCCAGGGCCATCGTCAACTCGCCGCCGATCACCAGGCTCTCCTTGTTGGCAAGCGCCACATCGATTCCCTCGCTGAGCGCGACGACTGTGGGGCCGAGCCCCGCCGCCCCGACCATCCCGTTGAGGACGAGGTCGGCGCCGGAGGAGGCGATCAGCTCGCGGATCCCCTCCTCCCTCACCAAGACCTGACCGTTCCAAGCGTTGCGCGCCCGTTCGCCCGCGTCGGGATCGCCGAGCGCAACCACCGGGACGCCGTGCTGCTTCGCCTGCTCCAGCGCCAGCTCCCAGCTCGAGTCGGCCGCCAGCCCCACGACCTGCAGCCGATCGGACGCGCCGACTATCTCCAGCGCCTGGGTACCGATCGACCCGGTGCTGCCCAGAATGACCAGCTTCTTCATCTAGAGCAGTGTAGGTAGCTCAGTAGACCAGCTGGACGGCCAGGTAGTAGCCGACCACGACCGTGAAGAAGACGGCGTCCAGCCGATCAAGCAGGCCGCCGTGGGCGCCGAACAGCTTCCCCGTGTCCTTCTTGCCCAGGTCCCGCTTCAGCATCGACTCGAAGAGATCGCCGACCGGGCCGATCGCCGCCACCGCGGCGCCGATGATCAGCGCGTCTATCCCCGAGAGCCAGTCCTGGTAGAGGCCGGCGAACCAGAAGGCCATGGTGCCGATCAGGAAGCCGCCGATGAGCCCCTCTAGCGTCTTGTTGGGGGAGAGGCTCGGCGCGATTCTGTGCGAGCCGAACATGCGCCCGGTCGCGTAGGCGCCGGTGTCGGTGGCGAAGGTGCCGACCAGGACGTCGATCAGCAGCGCCGCCCCGTGGTCGGGCAGGTCGCGCAGCAGCACCGCGTGGACCAGCGGGATGCCGATCCAGATCACGCCGAGCAGGGTGATCCCCATCGAGACCGTGATCCCGTCGCGGTGCTTGCGGTCGGCGCCGAACGCAAAGAGCAGCGGGAAGGTGGCGGCGCCGATCAGCAGCACGTTGAAGGCGGTGCCGAAGTGGGCGGCGAGGATCAGCGCCGGGACCGCGATGTAGGCGGCGATCTCGATCGGGCGCAGCTCCTCCGCCATCGTGAAGTACTCGCGCAGGCCGACCAGGCCGATCGCGATCATCGCGATCGCGAAGGGCAGCCCACCGGCGACGGTGATGACGATCGCGAAGGCGATCCAGGGGATCGCGATGAGGATCCGCTTCGCGGTCTCACCGCGCAGCCCACGCCGTCTCCGCCGCGGCCGCGGCTCGCGTCTCGGGGGTGGCGCCTCTTCTGCGAAGAGGTCGTCGTCGAAGAGGTCCATCTAGCGCCTCGCCCCAAAGCGCCGCTGCCGAGCCTCAAATTCGAGCAGCGACGTCTCCAAGGACTCCCGGCTGAAGTCCGGCCAGAGCTCGTCGCGGAAGACCAACTCCGAGTAGGCGCACTGCCAGAGCAGATAGTTAGAGATCCGCTGCTCGCCGCTGGTTCGGATCAGGAGGTCTGGGTCGTGCATCTCGGGCGCGTAGAGGTAACGGCGGAACTCCTCTTCGGAGCCTCCTTCGAAGCTTCGCGCCGCGTCGACGATCTCCGCCCTGCCGCCGTAGTTGAAGGCGACGAAGAGGGTGATTCGCTTGTTGTCGCGGGTTGTCTCCTCCGCCCACTCCATGCGTCTCACCAGCTCGGGATCGACTTCCCCACGGCGGCCGATGAAACGCATCCGCACCCCCTCCTTGCTCAGCTCCGGGGTCTCGACATCGATCCGCTCGCCGAACATCTCCATCAGCGCTTCGACCTCGTCCTTGGGGCGCGTCCAGTTCTCGGTCGAGAAGGAAAAGACGGTCAGCTCTTCGATCCCTAGCTCGACGGCGTCGCGCAGCCGCGCCTTGACCACGTCGGCCCCGGCTCGGTGGCCCTCGATGGTCGGCAAGCCCCGCTGCTCCGCCCAGCGGCCGTTGCCGTCGGTGATGATGGCTACGTACCGGGCGGCGCTCAAACTTCGAGAATCTCTTCTTCCTTGCCCTTCAGCAGCACGTCGATCTGGGCTATTGCCTCGTCGGTCTGCTTCTGGAGGGCGGTCTCGGCGCGACGCTCGTCGTCCTCCCCTGCTTCCCCTTCTTTCTTCAGCTCGCGCAGGTCCTGCATCACGTCGCGGCGGACGTTGCGGATCGCGACGCGCCCCTCCTCGGCGACGCCGTGCACGACCTTGACCATCTCGCGGCGGCGCTCCTCGGTCAGCTCCGGGACCTGGAGGCGGATCACGTTGCCGTCGTTGCTGGGCGTCAGCCCCACGTCGGAATCGAGGATCGACTTCTCAATCGCTGCGATCGACCCCTTGTCGTAGGGGGTGACGGTGAGCAGCCGGGCGTCGGTGGTCGCCACGTTGGCGAGCTGCTTGAGCGGCGTCGGTGTGCCGTAGTAGTCGACCGTGATCCGGTCCAGCAGATGCGGGGAGGCGCGCCCGGTGCGCACCGTGGCCAGCTCGCCACGGCTCGACTCGACCGACTTCGTCATCCGCTCTCTGGCGTCTTCGAGCAGTTCGTCGATCAGCTCCACTGGGCTCCGTCCTCAGCTTTCGGCGGGCTCGCCGCAAACCAGCGTGCCCACCCTCTCGCCGCTGACGATCCTATCTATGTTGCGCTCGTCCCCCATGTTGAAGACGTAGATGGGCAGGTCGTTGTCCATACAGAGGGAGAGTGCCGTGGAGTCCATCACCTTCAGCCCCCGTTCGATCGCCTCGCGGTGGGTGATTTCGGGGATGAACTTCGCGTCGGGCTGCACGGCCGGATCGGCGTCGTAGACCCCCTCCACGCCGTTCTTTGCCATCAGGATCGCCTCGGCGCGGATCTCCAGGGCGCGCAGGGCAGCCGCGGTGTCGGTGGTGAAGAACGGATTGCCGGTGCCGGCGGCGAAGATCACCACCCGCCCCTTCTCGAGGTGGCGCATGGCGCGGCGGCGGATGTAGGGCTCGGCGACCTCCTTGACGTCGATCGCCGACATCACCCGCGTGTGCTCCCCCAGCTTCTCCAGCGCGTCCTGGAGCGTGAGGGCATTGAGCACGGTGGCGAGCATCCCCATGTAGTCGCCGGTGGCGCGATCCATCCCCTCGGCAGCGGCTTGCAGACCGCGGTAGATGTTGCCGGCGCCGACCACGATCGCCGTCTCCACCCCGCGCTCGCGGATCGCCCCGACCTGCTTTGCGATCCGCTCGACCTCGGTCGCGTCGGTGCCGTAGTCGAGCCCTCCCATCAGCGCCTCGCCGGAGAGCTTCAGCAGGATGCGCCCGAATCTTGGTTCGGGAGGGGTCATATGGAGATGACCTTATTCCTCGCCGACGCGGAAGTAGGAAAAGCGGGCGACGCGGACGTTCTCGCCGGTCTTGGCGGCCAGCTCCTGGCGCAGCTCCTCGATCGACTTCGAGTCGTGCTTGTCGGCGTTGACGTGAGGCTGATCGAGCAGCGCCACCTCCTTCGCCCACTTGGCGAGCTGCCCCTCGACGATCTTCTCGACGACGTCGTCGGGCTTGCCCTCCTCCTTCGCCTTCTCCTCGAAGACGCGCCGCTCGGCCTCCCGCTCCTCTTCTGGGATCTCCTCGGAGGAGACGTACTTGGGAGCGGTCGCGGCGACGTGCAGGGCGACTTCGTAGGCGAACGCCTTGAAGTCCTCGTTGCGAGCGACGAAGTCGGTCTCGCACTGCACCTCTACCATCGCGCCGACCTTGTCGTTGGCGTGGATGTAGGAGGCAACGACCCCTTCATTGGTGCCTCGCCCTTCGCGCTTGGCAGCCGAGGCCTGCCCCTTGACCCGCAAAATCTCAATCGCCCGATCGACATCCCCCTCAGCCTCACTCAGCGCAGCTTTGCAATCCATCATCGCGGCACCGGTCCTGTCCCGCAAAGCCTTCACATCGGCAGCGGAGACGCTCACGACCCTCTCCCTTCTTCTTTAGTTGAAGAGGTTGATCCCTCGGCCTTAGACGCCTCTTCCGCGGGTGGCGCGGGGGAAGGGGGGGTCGAGGACGACCCCGCCCGCAGCGCCCCCCCTTCCCCCGTGACAGGACCCGCGGCCGGAGCGGCCTCAGCCTGAGCCTGTTCAGCCTGCTTCGCCGCCTCTTCGGCTTCCAGCCGCGCTCTCTCCTCCGCCTCCCGCTTCTGTCGCTCCTCTTCTTCCTTGCGCCGCCTCTCCTCCTCTTCGGCCCGACGCCTCTCCTCCTCGGTGCGCCAGGCGCTCGCGCCGGTCTCCACAGCGCCGCCGATCGTGCCGATGATCAGCGCGCAGGAGCGGATTGCGTCGTCATTGCCGGGGATCACGTAGTCGACCGGCGTCGGGTCGCAGTTGGTGTCGACCAGGCCGATGATCGGGATTCGAAGGCGGGCGGCCTCGCGGACGGCGATCTCCTCGGTCTTCAGGTCGGTGACGAAGACAGCGTCGGGCAGGCGCTCCATGTCGCGGACGCCGCCGAGGTTGAACTCGAGCTTGGCCAGCTCCGCTTGCATGCCCATCCGCTCCTTGGTGGGTAGGAGCTCCAACTTGCCTTCGTCCCGCCACTCGGTCAGCTCGTGCAGGCGGGCGATGCGTGCCGACATCGTGTTGAAGTTGGTCAAGAGGCCGCCCAGCCAGCGCTGGTTGACGTAGGGCATCCGGCAGCGATCGGCCCACTCCTTGACCGCGTCGCGCGCTTGCTTCTTGGTGCCGACGAAGAGCACAGTGCCGCCGCCGCTCGACAGCTCGCCGGCGAAGACGCGGGCCTTCTCCAGCAGCTCCTCGGTCTGCAGAAGGTCGATGATGTGGATCCCGTCCAGCTCGCCGTCGATGTAGCGGCGCATATTCGGGTTCCAGCGGCGCGTCTGGTGGCCGAAGTGGACTCCGGCTTCCAGCAGCTCTTTCAGGCCTGCCTCTGGCATTGCGTGGTCTCCTTAAGTTTGAGTGATGCTCCCCGTCGCCCTCCGCGGACCCGGCGTCTGCCGGGCAGGACCCGCTTTGGCGCGGCGAGGGTGGTTGGTTCGAAGTCCGCGGGATTGTAGAGAGCCACAGGGGCCGCGGCGCTCAGGCGGCGCGGGCACTCCCGAGGGCGGCGGCGAGGTCCGGCGGCAGCTCGGAGGCGAACTCCAGTGCCTCTCCCGTCACGGGGTGGGCGAAGGCGAGCCGGTGGGCGTGGAGGAACTGGCGCTCAAGGCCGTACTTCTCGACGCCTCCATAGGTGGTGTCGCCGGCCAGCGGGTGACCGATCGCCGCGAAGTGGGCGCGGATCTGGTGGGTGCGGCCGGTCTCCAGGCGGGCCTCCAGGTATGTCTCGGCGGTGAGCAGCTCCAGCACGGTGAAGTGGGTGCGCGCCTCGCGAGAGGCGGCGCCTGAAACCGCCATCCTGTGCCGCTGCCGGGCGGCGCGGCCGATCGGGGCGTCGATCGTCCCGGTACGCGAGCCGATACGGCCCCCTGCCAGCGCCAGGTAGACCCGCTCGACTTCCCGTCTTTGGACCGCCGCCTGCAGCGCGGCGTGCGCCTTGTCGCTGCGGGCGACGACCAGCAGGCCGCTTGTCCCTCTGTCCAGCCGGTGGACGATGCCGGGGCGCTCCGGGTCCGGGCCGCCCTCGAGGATCTCTCCCAGCTCGTCGACGAGGGTCGGGCCGCGATGCGAGGGAGCCGGATGGACGATGAGCCCCGCAGGCTTGTCGACGACGAGCAGGTGCTCGTCGCCGTAAACAACCCTGAGGGACACCTCAGTCCCCGTCGCTCAGTGGCCGTTCACGCCCGATCTCGATGACGAGCACGAGTGCGATGGTGCCGCAGGTGATCGCGATGTCGGCGACGTTGAACGTCGGCCAATTTGGCAAGCGGATGAAATCCGTCACGTAGCCCTGGTGGAGGCGGTCGATCAGGTTGCCAAACGCGCCTCCGAGCACGAGCCCGGTCGGGAGCCACAACAGCGGGCGCTCCGGGTGCCTCGCGAAGTACACCACCAGCAGGGTCAGCGCCGCGAGCACGAGGACCAGCACAAGGAGACCCCCATCTCCGAGGAAGCCGAACGCCACACCAGGGTTCTGAACGTTGACGAACCTCAACGGCCCGATCACCTCGTGCAGCTCATAGGTCGTGGTCGTGGAGCGGATGAGCATCTTCGCGCCCTGGTCGAGTGTGAGCACGAGTGCGATGACGATCCCCACGAGAACCCAGTGGGCTCTGCGCGTCGATGCCGGTACGACAGCCGTCCCCACCGCCTTCCTCACCCTTGAATGAGACCGACGACGAGCGCCTGCAGCGCAAGCAGCACGAAGATCCCGATCACCGGGCTGAGGTCGAGCGCGAAGCCACCGCCGCCGATCGGCGGGATAAAGCGGCGAAAGAGGTTCAGGTAGGGGTTGGTCGTCTCGGTGACGAAATCGAGGACGGTGCGCAGGGCGCGGTTGTAGGGGACGCGCGGCAGCCAGGAGATGAGGATGTTGATGAAGATCAAGATGATGTAGACGGTGAAGAGCGCGCTGATGTAGTCGGCGGCGTCGCCGCGGGTGAGGGCGAACAGGAAGGTCATCCCCTCATCCTCTCCAGCGAGGCTTGGACCGCCGCCTCAAATGCTTCCCGCACGCTCTCCCGGTCAAGTGCCTCCAGCCCGGCCTCTGTGCTGCCGCCCGGTGAGGCGACCGCCTTGCGCACGTCGGCGGGGTGGCGCTTCCTCAGCAGCTCCGCGGTCCCGGCGGTTGTCTCAACCACCAGCTCGCGGGATAACTCGGCGTCCAGCCCGTTCTTTGCCCCTGCGTCGGCGATTGCCTCCACGGCAAGCGCCAGATAGGCGGGCGAGCACCCCATCACTGCGGTAGCAGCGTCGAAATCCTCATCTGGGAGATCGACCACGCGCCCCAACACCTCCAGCATCTCCCGGACCTCGGGGCTCTCCCCCCCAGCGACGCACAACACTCCCCTACGCACTTCCACTCCCACGTTAGGCATCGCCCGAAGGACCTCAGCGCCGGGAAACGCCGCGGCGACCCTCTCCAGCGGGGTGGCCCCGAGCAGTGAAACCACTGTCTTCGCTCCCCGCAGCTCCCCCGCCGCCTCATCCAGCATCGCCGGCTTCACGGCAAGCACGACGACGTCGGCAGCTTCCACCAATTCGGCATTCGACCCGACTGCCTCTCCCCCAACCTCCCGCGCGAGCTCTCTGGCCCGGCCCGACCCGGAATCAGTGAACAGCATCCGGTCGAGCTCTCCGGCCCACCCGCGCGCCATCGCCGCCGCCATGCTGCCCGATCCACAAAAGCCAACAACCATCGCCCGGGGAGACTATCCCCGAGCGATGGTGCGGCTTTTGGTGCCTAGCCGTTCAGCACGTCGAACAGGTCCGTGTGGTCGTTCGTTCCCAGAACCTCGAGGGAGCCGGGACCCTTGCCCCAGACGGGTACGACCGCGCCTGTGTGCTGCTGACTCGGCGGCACTGCGACCGGTGGGTTGCCCGGACCGCCGTACCCCGCCGTTCCATAGGTCAGGGCCAGGGTTTGCCCGTCCTTGGTCAGCAGGTTGGTCGAGTAGCCGGTCGGCACTCCGGATCCGGCCGCGTCCTCGGACACGATCTGGCTGGTGTGCGAGTGGTCAGCCGAGACCACGACCAGCGTGTCGGGATGCTCCTTCTGGTAGTCGAGAGCGACCCCGATCGCATCGTCAAAGGCCACGGTCTCACCGATCTGCCCGCAGGCGTTGGTGGCGTGGTCCTGCTTGTCGATTGAAGCGCCCTCGACCTGGAGGAAGAAGCCCTTCCGGTTCTCGAGCAAGTCGATCGCCTTCTGAGTCATCGTCGCCAGGCTGGGCTCGTTCGCCGGCCGCTGGTTCTCGGTGCAGGCGACCGGAGCGCTTCCCCCGCCGGTGGTTGCCGCAGGTCCTCTCCACTCGAGCGACATGTTGCCGGGCGTGAACAGGCCGAGCAGCGGTTTTTTCCCGCTGGAGACTGCGCTCAAGCCGGCAGCATCGGTCACGTACTGGTAACCCTTGGCCTGGGCCGACTGCACGACGGTTTTGCCCGTGTCGGGGCCGCCGGTGATCGCCTGTTCGAAGCGGCCGCGGCCGCCACCGAGCAGCACGTCCACCTTGTGGTCGACCTCCTGCTCGGCGATCGAGCCGAGACCGCCGGTCGCCTTCGTCTCGGCTGGGCAGGCCGCCATGTTCGCGGGGCCCTGACAGCCGCGCAGCGAGACATGAGAGGCCAGCACGGCCGGCGTCGCGTCGGTGATCTCAGCGGTCGACACGTCTCCGACCTTCATGCCTCGTCTCTGGGCCAGCTCCAGGACCGTCTTCAGGTTCTGGCCAGGGACGTTCTCGGCGCTGCTCGGGCCCTGCGCAATGCGCTCGTCAATGGTCTTGTAGCCGGTCGCCCACATCGTCCCGGTCGAAGCCGAGTCCGGGTCGTAGTCGGGTAGGTAGGGCGGGCTGGCGGCCGGCTTCACCGACCAGGTGGTATCGAAACCGGTCAGCGGCATCTGGTCGACGTTGAGCTTCTCGTGGACGCCCTGGTAGTAGCGGGCGGCGGTGATCTCCTGGGTGCCCATGCCGTCGCCGAGCAGGAAGATCACATTCTTCGGATGGCGATCGTGCAGTGCGGTGGCTACCGCGCGTTCGGTGTTGTCATCGGATGAGAAAAACCCGGTCGCGGCAGCGGTGCCGGCGCCGATTGCGGCAACGGCAAGCGCTGCAGCGGCCGCGAAGGTGAAACGCGTGCGCTTCATCGAGGCTCCTTTGGTTGCGATTGGGCGAAACGATTCGCAACCTAGGAGCGCCCGACTAGGGCGATGTGGAGATGCCGTTGCCGAGAAGTAAAGATCCCGTGGCCATGACGAACCAATTAGCGAGCGTCACGATCTGATCTCCGCGAACGGCGCTGATATGGCGATTGCCGCCGCCCGTGAAACGGGCGGTTGGAATATCAAGACTGGTTGAAGAAGCCCTTGTCGATCAGACGGGCTTTCTCTTCGGCCGAAACCTCGACGTTGCGCGGGGTCAGCAGGAAGACCTTCTCGGCGATTCGTTGCATGCCGCCGTCCATCGCGTAGGTGAGGCCCGAGGCGAAGTCGATCAACCGCTTCGACAGCTCGTGGTCGGTGGTCTGCAGGTTGAGGATGACGGGAACCGAACGCTTGAACTGGTCGGCGACCTGCTGGGCGTCGTTGAAGTTGCGGGGGATGACCAGGTGGACCTGGACGTCGGAGCCGCCGTTGCCGACCGGGCGCAGCACGCTGGTGCGGGAGGCCGAGATCGGCTCGTCGTCGGCGAAGATGTCGTCGATCTCGTCGCGACGGGCGCGGCGGGCGCTCGGCAGGCGGCGCACCTGGGCCTGCTCGCCACGCTCGCGGCGGGTGTCGAAGACCTCCTCCGATCCCGTCTCGGGCTCGTATCCCTCTTCGTACTCGGGGCCGTAGTCGTGGTCCTCGGCGAGGCCGAAGTAGACCAGCGCTCTATGCCATGTATCGCGTAGGGCCATGGTTAACCGCGTGATTCGGCCTCCGGCGGCCGACTCCTTTACGGATTATCCCCAGGGTAGCGCCGTTTCACACATACAGCGCGGTGCCGAGGCGGAGGATTGTCGCCCCCTCCTCGACGGCCACGCGCCAGTCCTGCGAGGTGCCCATCGAGAGCCGTGGGAGGCCATGCTCGGCGGCCAGCTCGGCGAGACGGGCGAAATGGGGGCGTGAGGCCTCAGGGTCTTCGCTGAAGGGCGGCATTGTCATCAGGCCGGAGACGCGCACCGGGCAGCGTTTGAGGAAGGCGCCCAGCTGTTCCGGGGCGACTCCGCCCTTTCCCTCCTCCCCGGCGATGTTGACTTCGATCAGCACCTCGGTTGCGGGCCCGCCGTGGCGACCCAGCTGCTCCAGCGCCGAGTCGGTCGCGACCGAGTGGATGAGGCGGCAAAGGGGAATCAGCTGCCTGACCTTGCGGCTCTGCAGGTTGCCGATGAAGTCCCACTCGAAGGCATCGCCCCAACGCTCGTGCTTGCGGGCGAGGTCCTGCTGGCGGTTCTCGCCGACCAGAGTGATGCCCGCTTCGGCGAGGGCGCCCATCTCATCGGTCGGCACGTACTTGGTCGCGGCGAGGGTCTCGACCTCCATGCCGGCGAACTCGCGCACCCGCTCCAGGTTGGCGGCGATCCGCACCGGGTCCAGGCCGTGAATCAAGCCGGGCATCTCTAGGCAGCCTCCCCTTCGAGCCAGACGAGACCGGCCTGGCGCCCGGTGCGGCCGGCGTCGCGGCGATGGGAGAAGAACAGCTCCTCCTCGCAGCTCGTGCAGAGGCCGGCCGACTCGACTTGTTCGTGTTCGACGCCGGCTTGGTCCAGCAGGCGGCGGGCAACTTCGGGGAGGTCGAGCATGTGGCCGGCGGTGATCCCGTCGCCAAGCCCAGCGAAGGCGTCCAGGACCTCGTCGCCGACCTCGTAGCAGCACGGGCCAATGCCGGGACCGATCGCCGCGTGGGTGGCGTCGACCGCTTCGGCGCCGCGGGCGACTATTCCCGCGGCCAAGCCGCGCCAGCCACAGTGGAGAATCGCGACGCCGTCTGGGCCGGCCAGGCTGATGGGCAGGCAGTCGGCGACGAAGACCATCCCCGCAATCCCCGGGGCGCGCAGGACGTGTCCATCGGCCTCCGGAGTCTCAAGCTTTCGCTGTGCCTTTTCCTTGTTATTTAGGGAAAAGGAACAGCGGAGCAGGAGTTGGTGGGTGATGAGGTCGGCGCCGTGGACCTGGCGGGCGATCGCGACTTGGTCTGGGAAGAAGCCGAGCGCCGCGGCCAGCGGCGCGTGGCTCTCCTTCACGGAACCGGCCGACCGCGTGGAGAAGACCGCCGTCGCGCCGGGGAGGTCAGCCTCCAACCAGCGAACGCCGTCGCGCTCAACCCACCTCATCGGCACTCCGCGCGGCCTCCAGCGCAACCTCCAGCTCCTGCTCGCGACTGGAGATCTCGCCGTCGAGCTTGCGCCGCAGCGCCTCGCGCAAGCCGCGCCCCAGGGCGGGGCCCTGGGGGATCCCGGCGGCGATCAGGTCCTCCCCGCCGATCTCCAACTCGACCGCGCACCACTCTTCGAGGTAGGGATCCAGCCACTCGGCGCCCATCGCGCGGGCGAGGGCCAACTCAACCGGATCGCGGCCACGTGCTAGGTCGACCCCTTCAGAGGGAAGCTCCGGGGTAGCGCTCACAAGCTCGACCTCGTCGCCCGCCGGGCCGAGCGCCGCGGCGAGCACGGCGCGGTCGTGGTCTGCGACTCCTTTCCAGGGCGGGTTGGAGAGCAACTCGGCGACCTGGGCCGCCAGTTCCACCCCACCTCCGCGCGGTTCGACAAGCCCCCACTCGGCGAGCAACCCGAACCCCTGGGCCGCCTCACTCTCCCCTGCCAGCCGTAGGAGTTCGGCATCCTTTCGGTCGGCGGAAACCGTGTCCAGGTTCGCTGCACGTAGCAGCTCCGCCGTCTCTGGCTCCGGCTCGAAGCCGAAGCGCGCCGCGTATCGGGCGGCGCGGATCGTCCGGGTCGGGTCGTCGGCGAAGGAGCGCTCGTGCAGGACCCGCAACTGCCTCGCTTCGAGATCCGCCCGCCCACCATGGGGATCGATCAGCTCCGGCTCCCCCTGCAGGGGGATTGCCATCGCGTTGATCGTGAAGTCACGGCGGACCAGATCGTCCTCGAGCTTGGCCGGCCTCACCTTTGGCAGCGCGCCGGGACTTGGATAGGTCTCCGCCCGCGCCGTCGCGATGTCGACCTCGTGGCCGTCGAGTTCCACCTTGGCGGTCGCGAACCGCTCGTGCTCGACAGTGTCGGCGCCGAGCCTTGCCGCCAGCGCGGCGGCTTCCCCCTCGACCACCAGGTCGATGTCAGCGCGCCCTCGTCCCAGCAGCAGATCACGCACGGCGCCGCCGACTAAATAGACGGGCGCGTCCCCGGCGGCCTCGCGCACAGCGGCCAGCTCGGGATAGGCGCTGCGCAGCGCCTCCCCCAGATCTCCCCCGCTCGTGGGCATCAGAGGCGAACGGGGATGCCGTCCGCGGCGAGCCGCTCCTTCGCCTCGCGCACCCTGTAGGAGCCATAGTGAAAGATCGACGCGCAGAGGACGGCGTCGGCGCCCCCGTCGGCGATCGCCTCGCTGAGGTGCTCCAGCGTGCCGGCGCCGCCGGAAGCGATCACCGGGACCGAGACGGCGTCGGCGACCGCCCGCGTCAAGGCGATGTCGTAGCCATCGGTGGTGCCGTCGCGGTCCATGCTGGTCAGCAGCACCTCCCCCGCCCCCCGCTCGATCGCTTCCCTCGCCCAGGCGACCGCATCGCGCCCGTCGACCTTCTTGCGCCCGCCGTTGACATAGACGCCCCAGCCGCCGGGCTCGTGCTTGGCGTCGATCGCGATCACCACGCACTGGGCGCCGAAGTGGTCGGCCAGCTCTGTCAGCAGCTCGGGCCGGGCAAGTGCGGCGGAGTTGACTGAGACCTTGTCCGCTCCCGCGTCGAGCACCGCCTGAGCGTCCTCGACGGAACGGATGCCGCCCCCGATCGTGAAGGGAATGAAGACGTTGTCGGCGGTGCGCCGGGCCAGCTCGACGATCGTCTCGCGCTTCTCGTGCGAGGCGGTGATGTCGAGGAAGACCAACTCATCCGCCCCTTCGGCGTCATACCGCTCCGCGAGCTCCACGGGATCGCCCGCATCGCGCAGACCGACGAAGTTCGTCCCCTTGACAACGCGCCCGTCATCGACATCAAGGCAGGGAATGACCCGCTTCAAAACCATTCCGACAGCCTAAGCCGTGCTGAGTTTGAGGTTAATCGCGAATAGCCCGACAAATCTCAAACTCAGCGAGATCGGAGGGTGGCGATGGCTTCGGCGACGGTGAAGCGGTGCTCGTAGAGGGCGCGACCGACAATTACGCCTTCGACGTTGGGGGCAGCCTCACGTGCCAGCACTTCCAGGTCCGCCAGGGTCCCCACCCCGCCCGACGCGATCACCTTGGCCTCTGTCGCAGTCGCAATTCGATTGAGCTGGATAAGAGCAGGGCCCTCCATCGTCCCGTCCACCTCGATCGCGGTGCAGAGGAACCTCGCAACGCCTCTCTCGCTCAGCGCCACAACCGCCTCGACAACCCCTTTCCCACCTGCTTCTGTCCATCCCTCGAGCGCGACCCTGCCGTTCCGAGCATCCACTGACACCACCACGCGCTCCGCATACCGATCCACCATCTCCTCCAAGAACCCCGGGTTCCGCAACGCTGCCGTCCCAATAACCACCCGCTCCGCCCCGGCATCGAGCACGGCAGAGACCGATGCGGCATCGCGCAATCCACCCCCCACCTGCACCGGGCACTTGACCGCTTCGACGATCCGCCGCACCGCTTCCAGGTTCTGCGGCTCACCAGCCTTCGCCCCGTCCAAATCAACCACGTGCAGGAACTCCGCCCCATCCTCCGCCCAGCGAACCGCCGCATCCACCGGATCGGCGTCATAAGTGGTCTCACGCTCATAGTCCCCCCGCAGCAGCCGCACCGCCTTGCCGCCGCGGATGTCAATCGCCGGATAGAGGATCACGCGGGAACCGACGCGCATACCCCGGCGAAGTTGGAGAGCAGCCGCAGCCCGGCGACGCTCGACTTCTCGGGGTGGAACTGGACGCCGAAGACGTTGTCGCGCTCGGCCGCGCAGGCGAACCGCTCGCCGTAGACGACGGTGCCGAGCAGATCTCCCGGCTCCGGCCGTGGCGCGAAGGAGTGGACGAAGTAGAAGGGCGTCCCGGACTCGATTCCCTCGGTAAGCCGCGACTCCCGCTCCCAGCGCACGGGGGACCAACCGATGTGGGGAACCTTGAGGCCGTCGGCATCGAGCCCGTCGACCTCTCCCGGCAACAGACCGGCACCGGCCGCGCCGCCAAGCTCGGTCGTCGAGTCGAAGAGCAGCTGCAAGCCCAGGCAGATGCCGAGGATCGGCACACCGGCATCGCGCCGCTCGGCGACCAACTCGTCGAGGCCCAGCTCACGGACCCGTTCCATCGCCCTGGGGAAGGCGCCGACGCCGGGCAGGATCACGCCATCGGCGCCGCGCACCTCGTCGGCGTCGTTCGTCATTGTCGCCGCCGCGCCGACGTGCTCGAGCGCCTTCTCAACCGAGCGCAGATTTCCCATCCCGTAATCGAGGATCGCGATGCGCGCCATCATTCGCTCAGCGTTCCCTTGGTCGAGGGTACGCCGCTCTCCTCCGGATCTATCGAGACGGCGACGCGCAGCGCTCGCGCGAACGCCTTAAAGGCCGCCTCGATCATGTGGTGGGCGTTGGTGCCGTAGCGGACCGAGACGTGCAGGGTCAGCTTGGCGCTGTTAGCGACAGCGCGGAAGAACTCCTCCGTCAGCTCGGTGTCGAAGCCGGCGATTGCGGTGGCGGGAAGGTTGGCGTCGAAGACGCAGAGCGGCCTCCCGGAGATGTCGATTGCGCACTCGGCGAGGGACTCATCCATCGGCACGACGGCTGAGCCGTAGCGCCTGATCCCGGCCCGATCCCCTAGCGCCTCGTCGAGCGCCTGGCCGAGCACGATGCCGACGTCCTCCACCGTGTGGTGGGCGCCGGTCTCGAGGTCACCGCTGGCCTCCACCTTCAGGCCAAGTCGGCCGTGGCGGGCCAGCAGGTCCAGCATGTGGTCGAGAAAGCCGACGCCCGTCGCCGCGCTCGCGTCTCCCCCATCGAGGTTCAGCGAGACCCGGATCTGGGTCTCGGCGGTGCTGCGCTCCTTTTCGGATGTCCTGGTCATCTAGTCCTAATCATCGCCGACTCGCCATGGACCGGAAATCCCTCGGCGCAGGCGATGACATCGACGTGCGGTGCAAGCTTCGCTGCCGCCTCTGGAGGGACCTCCACGGTGGCGATCTTGCGGCGGAAGACGTCTGGACCAAGCGGACCCGAGAAGCGCCCAGTACCACCGGTCGGCAGGACGTGATTGGACCCAGCTGCGTAGTCGCCGAAGGCGGTCGCGGAGTGACGGCCCGCGAAGACGCAACCGGCGGTCGTCACCTGCTCGGCAAGCAGCGCCGCGTCCTCCTCCAGCAGCTCGAGGTGCTCGGGGGCGAAGGCGTTGGCGAGATCGATCGCGTCGCTGAGGTCGGGAACTTGAACCAAGGCCAGCGGTGCCTCGCCCAACCCCGCCCACTCGCGCGCGGCCGACTCAACAGCTGCAGCGATCGCGTCGAGGACCGCCTCCTCGACCGCGACCGCGACGAGTGGGCCATCGGCGCCGTGCTCGGCTTGGGCACAGAGGTCCAGAGCCGCCCACTCAGGGTCGGCGTCGTGACCGGCGACGATCATGAGCTCAGACGGTCCTGCATAGGAGTCGATACCGACCCGTCCATAGACGGAGCGCTTCGCCTCCTGGACCCAGGCGTTGCCCGGTCCGACGACAACGTCGACGGGAACAACGGTCTCCGTTCCATGCGCGAGGGCAAAGATCGCCTGCGCTCCTCCCATCGCATAGACCTCGTCGACTTTGGACAGCTCGGCCGCTGCGAGGACGATTGGGCTGATCGTCCCGTCAGGGCCTGGGGGTGTGGCGAGTGCAAGGCGCTCGACTCCGGCGACGCGGGCCGGTATCGCGCACATCAGGACGCTTGACGGGTAAGCCGCCATCCCTCCAGGCGCATAGACGCCCGCTGTTTTCACTGCCACCTCGCGCAGGGTCACCGCTTGGCCCTGAGGCAGATCCACCCTGCTCAGGCCCGTCTTGAGCTGCGCTTCGGCGACGGCACGAATGTTGGCTGCCGCCACTTCCATTGCCTCGCGAAGACCTGGATCGAGACTGTCCAGCGCTTCAGTCGCTTTCTGTGGGGCAACCAGTAGAGAGAGCGTCTCCGGCACTACTTCGGTCGCGTCGAGCTGAGCGGTCAGTTGCAAGACAGCCTGATCGCCGCCTTCGACGACTTCCCTCTCGATCGTGCCGACGTCCCTCGGCACCACGGACCACGAGGTCCAGGCGCGAATATCAGCGGCCACCTTCCCGGCGTCGTCCCATTCGAAGCGCTTCACCCTCATCGCCCGATCCTTTCCCGCAGCTTCGCCGTCAGCTCATCGACCTCGGCGGCTCGCAGCTTGTGGGCGACCCGGTTGGCGACGAAGCGCGCCGTGCAATCGACAATCTCCTCGCGGACTTCGAGGTCGTTCTCCTCCAGCGTCCGGCCCGTCGCGACCAGGTCGACGATCCCGTCCGCAAGGCCGATCAGCGGCGCCAGCTCGACCGAGCCCTTCACTTCGATCACCTCGACCTGCCGCCCGGTCGACTCGAAGTGGCGCTCGGCGACGCGCGGGTACTTGGTCGCGATTCGCGCCATCCCCAACCGGCGCTCCGCCTCCCCCAGTCGCTCATCGCCCTTGCGCCCGGCCAGCACCATCCGGCAGCGGCCGAAGCCGAGGTCGAGCAGCTCGTAGACCATGCGGTCGGATTGCTCCAGCAGCACGTCCTTGCCGGTGATGCCGACGTCGGCCGCTCCCGCCTCTACATAGGTGGGAACGTCGGAGGGCCGCATCGTGACCAGCACGATGCCGTCGCCCTCGAAGATCAGCGAACGCGACTCGCCGCGCAGCTCCGCGGTGTCGATCCCGGCTGCATCGAGCGCATCGAGCGTCTCCTCGAACAGCGCGCCGCGCGGCACCGCCAGCTTCAGCGGCCCCTCGGCCTTGGCCCGACCCAGCCCGGCGACCTCGACACTCACAAGTCCACCCTCCTCCGCGACTCCTCCTCCATCTGGGCGACATGTACCCGTTCCAGATAGAGGGCGAAGCCCGCCGCCGGCAGGTCGACGCCAAAGCGCTTCAGCAGTTCGTCGTAGCGACCGCCGCCGCCCAGCACGAAGCCGAGCGCCGGGTCGTAGACCTCGAGGATGGCGCCGCTGTAGTAGCCGAGATCGCGCAGCAAGCCGAGGTCGATCCGCACCCGGTCGGCAGCGCCACGGGCCTCAAGCGCTTCGAAGGTCTCCTGGATCCGCGCCGTGGCTCGCTCGACCGCGGCGCCGCCCAGCGCTCGCGCCTCCTCCAGCACTTCGCTGCCGCCGCGCAGCTGGGAGAGGGCAACGCAGGTTGCCACCTGCTCGTCGCCGATCCCTTTCAACTCCGACAGCTCCGCCTCCAGTCCAACCAGGTCGTGCGTCGCCAGCCGCTCCAGGACCGAGTCGCGCGCCGCACCCTCGACCCCGAGCTCGGCGAGCAGCTGGCGGTAGAGGTCGGCGTCGCCGAGCCCGATCACGGCCCGGTTGAGGCCGGCGGCGTCGAGCGCCGCTTCGAGGACTTCGACGACCTCCGCGGTGCCCTCGGGCGCCGGCGCGCCGATCAGCTCCACCCCGGCCTGGGCGAACTCGCGCATCTGCCCCCGCTGCGGACGCACCGCGCGGAAGGCGTTGGCCAGGTAGCAGAGGCGCAGCGGCGGCTCGGCGTCGGCGAAGCGGGTCCCGACCAGCCGGGCGATCGGGATCGTCATGTCGGAGCGCAGCGCCAGTAGGTCGCCGCGCTCGTCGAAGAAGCGGTAGGCGGAAGCCGCGGTGCGCCCGTCGCCCCGCGCCAGCACCTCGTCGTACTCGATCGCGGGCGTCGCCACCTCGCCGTAACCGCGGTCTTCGAAGACGTCGATCAGCGCCAGGTGCAGGCGCCGCAACTCCCGCATCTCGTCGGGGAGCACGTCGCGGGTCCCTGGGGGGATCGGGTGAATCATGCGCCTGACCTTACGAGAGGTTGACGAAAAGCCCTGCTAGGCAGGGACCTCTGCAGAGACTCGCTCGATCTGCGCGCCGAGCCCACGCAGCCGCTCGTCGATCTGCTCGTAGCCACGATCGATCTGGCGGATGTTGCCGATCTCCGAGGTCCCATCCGCCGCCAGCGCGGCGATGAGCATCGCCATCCCGGCGCGGATGTCGGGGCTTTCGACGCGCTCGCCGTGAAGACGGCTCGGACCGCTGACGATCGCCCTGTGGGGATCGCACAGCGTAATCCGAGCGCCCATCGCGACCAGCTTGTCGACGAAGAAGAGGCGGTTCTCGAACATCTTCTCGAAGATCAGGATCTCGCCGTTCGCCTGAGTGGCGAGGGCGAGGGCGATCGAGGTGAGGTCGGCCGGGAAGGCGGGCCAGGGCCCGTCCTCGATCTTCGGAATCGCGTCGCCGACGTCTGACTGGATCCGCAACTCCTGCTCCGGCGGGACGATCACGTCGTTGCCCTCGACCGTCGAGTGGAAGCCGAGGCGGCGGAACTGGCGGCGGACCATGACCAGGTCTGCCGGCTCGGCATCGCGAACCCGCAGCTCGCCGCCGGTCGCCGCGGCCAAGGCCATGAAGCTGGCGACCTCGATGTGGTCTGGGGAAATCGTGTGCTCGGCGCCGCCGAGCCGGTCGCGCCCGTGCACGGTCATCACGTTGGAGCCGATCCCGTCGACTTCCGCCCCCATCCTGGAGAGCAGCCGGGCGAGGTCCTGGACGTGGGGCTCACAGGCCGCGTTGGCAATCGTCGTCGGCCCGGGAGTCAGCGCCGCGGCCATCAGCGCGTTCTCCGTGCCCATCACCGAGGGCTCGTCCATGAAGATCGCGCAGGCGCGCAGCCCCCCGTTCGGCGCGGTCAGCTCGATCCAGCGCTCGCCATCGACCCGGGCGCCGAGGTCCTGGAAGGCGTCGAGGTGGGCGTCGAGACGGCGCCGCCCGATGAAGTCGCCGCCCGGCGGCGGCATTCGCGCCTCGCCGAAGCGGGCCAGCAGCGGACCGGCGAGCAGAAACGAGGCCCGGATCTTCTTCGATAGCTCTTCGTCGACCTCGGCTTCGGTTACTCCCGCCGCGCAAAGGCGGAGGCTGTTGTCGTCGACCCAGGCGACCTCGACCCCAAGCCGCTCCAGCAGGGCGATCTGGGCCTCGGTGTCGCGGATCCGCGGCACTCGATGCAGCAGCAACTCCTCCTCGGTGAGGAGGCAGGCGGCGATGATCGGCAGCGCCGCGTTCTTGTTACCGGCGGCGGTCAGCTCGCCCGAGAGCGACGCCCCGCCTTGGATGACGAATTTCTCCATGGAAGTCTCGGCTAGGGTAACGGCCGTCATGCGCAGGGGCTGGAAGATCCTGATCGGCATCGCGGTCGCGATCGTCGTGCTGCTCGGACTCAATGCCCTGGTCACCGATAAGGAGACCGAGGCGGCCGAAGTGACGGTCGCGGGCGGCAAGATCCTCAAGCTGCCGGGCGGCAACCTCCAGGTCGTCGACAGGGGTCCCCGCGACGCACCCCCGATCGTCCTCGTCCACTGCTTCACCTGCTCGATCGACTGGTGGAACAGAATGATGCCGCTGCTCAGCCGCAAACACCGCGTCGTCGCGGTCGACCTGCTCGGCCACGGCGGCTCGGAGAAGCCGGAGTCGGGGTACACGCCGCCGAACCAGGCAAAGCTCGTGGCGCAGGCGCTGGAGAAGCTGCAAGTAAGCGATGCGGAGATCGTCGGCCACTCGCTGGGCGGCTCCGTCGCGGTCGCCCTTGCGGAACAGAACCCGCAGCTCGTGGACCGCGTCGTGATCATCGACATGCCGCCTGACCACAGCTACGGCGATCTCGGCTTCATCGCTGGCCTGGCCTTCAAGCCGATCCTTGGCGAGGCGCTGTGGACGATCAAGCCGGACTTCTCGGTCCGCGACGGCCTTTCGGTCGCCTTCGCGCCGGGATTTGACGTCCCCGACGCCTTTGTCGACGACGTCAACCGGATGACCTATACCGCGTACGACGAATCGCCAGTCGGAACCGACGACTTCCTCAACGAGCAATCGCTCGACCGGCGGATGAAGGGGACCGGCAAGCCACTCATGGTGCTGATGGGCGCCGAGGAGCAGATCGTCAATGACCCGCAGCGTGCGCTCGACCAGTACGCGGGGTCGGTGCCCAGCGCTCAGACCCACTTGATCGCCGGCGCCGGCCACTCTCCCAACGTCGAGAAACCGGCCCTCACCGCCGCCCTTGTCCTCGGCTTCGCCAGGCACGAAATGCAAGAACCCCTGCAAAATCGGGGTGCCGTCCGGAACCGTCCCTAAATTCGAACTCATGTTCGATACGACGAAGACTCCGCTGACGGGACGGCTGGCCGATGCCGTCGACCTTCTAATCGACTTCGCCACGCTCGGCGAGTACGGCCTTGAACCGGTAGAGGCACCGATTGGGCGCTGCCAGGCACGGAGTCGCCCAGGAATGCCGCAAGCGCCACGCCGCAATTCGCGGCGGGCGCTCGTAGCTAAGTAAGAACCGGCGGCGACCTACTCTCCCAGGGGGTTGCCCCCCAAGTACCATCGGCGCAGAGTGGCTTAACTGCTCTGTTCGGAATGGGAAGAGGTGTCTCCCACTCGCTATGCGCCACCGGAATTTTGCGAGACCGCCCCGGTGGAGCTTGAAAACCGCACAAGACCTCAGGTAAAAATATCCGTCAAGCCCTCGACCCATTAGTACCGGTCGGCTGAGCGCATCGCTGCGCTTGCACCGCCGGCCTATCAACCTGGTGGTCTACCAGGGGTCTTACTCCCTCAAGGGGATGGGAGAGCTCATCTCGAGGACGGCTTCCCGCTTAGATGCCTTCAGCGGTTATCCGTTCCGTGCGTAGCTAACCTGCGGTGCCCCTGGCGGGACAACAGATACACCAGCGGCACGTTCATCCCGGTCCTCTCGTACTAGGGATGACTCCTCTCAACTCTCCAACGCCCACGGCAGATAGGGACCGAACTGTCTCACGACGTTCTGAACCCAGCTCGCGTACCGCTTTAATGGGCGAACAGCCCAACCCTTGGGACCTACTCCAG